>OLIF01000013.1_pt1 | contig 261562 bp, 196 predicted proteins | sample 1609681 | NCBI WGS metagenome assembly OLIF01 (sample SAMEA4350143, study PRJEB24818) | metagenome | biome: human; feature: gut; material: faeces | place: Denmark | collected 2013-09 | reverse complement strand
GTGGACTTATACGTCAAATTGCACCAGCACTAAGGAACCGCCGTATGCCGAACGGCATGTACGGTGGTGTGAGAGGTCGGAAAACGAAAGTAGGAAGAAAACTACTTCGTTTTCCTCCTACTCGATTCTTATATAGAATGACTGTTTTATTGGTTCTTGTTTGCACGCTTACGTTCTGTTTCGTCCAGAATGATTTTACGCATACGCATGCTCTTCGGAGTTACTTCTACATATTCGTCTTCCTTGATATATTCCAAAGCTTCTTCCAGTGAGAAGATAACCGGAGGAATAATACGAGCCTTATCGTCCGATCCGGAAGCACGCATGTTAGTCAGTTTCTTCGATTTGGTTACATTGACAACCAGGTCGTTTTCGTGAACATGTTCTCCCACTACCTGACCGGCATATACTTCGTCCTGCGGGTAAATAAAGAATTTTCCACGGTCTTGCAGCTTGTCGATAGCATAAGCAAACGCTGTTCCGCTTTCCATTGCAATCATAGAACCATTGGTACGGCGAGGAATTTCACCCTTATATGGCTGATATTCTTTAAAGCGGTGAGCCATGATAGCTTCTCCCTGTGAAGCTGTCAGTACATTGGTACGCAGACCGATGATACCACGTGAAGGCATGTCGAATTCGATGTTTACGCGGTCACCCTGAGTTTCCATAGAAACCATTTCACCTTTACGGCGTGTTACCATATCAATCATCTTGCTGGCAAACTCTTCGGGTACGCTGATGGTCAGTTCTTCAATCGGTTCGCATTTTACACCGTCTATTTCTTTGAAGATAACCTGAGGCTGTCCTACCTGAAGTTCGTATCCTTCGCGGCGCATGGTTTCAATCAATACAGACAAGTGCAATACACCACGTCCGGAAACAATCCATTTTCCATCTTCATTTTCTGTCTTGCGTACACGTAATGCCAAGTTCTTGTCAAGCTCTTTCATCAGGCGGTCGTGGATGTGACGTGAAGTAACAAACTTACCTTCCTTACCAAAGAACGGAGAATCGTTTATAGTGAACAGCATACTCATGGTCGGTTCATCGATGGCAATAGGTGGCAGTGGTTCCGGATTTTCAAAATCGCAGATAGTATCACCGATTTCGAATCCTTCTATACCGATAAGTGCACAGATATCACCTGAAGAAACTGATTCTACCTTTTTGCGGCCCAATCCTTCGAAAGTGTGAACTTCCTTGATTTTAGATTTCACCATTGTTCCGTCACGTTTAGCCAATGTGATATTCATGCCTTCGCGAAGTGTTCCGCGATGTACACGACCTACGGCTATACGTCCGGTATATGAAGAATAATCAAGAGAGGTAATCAGCATTTGTGGAGTACCATCCAATTGATGAGGAGCCGGTATATATTTAACGATAGCATCCAATAATGGAGTAATAGTGCCGGTAGGAGTTTTCCAGTCTTCGCCCATCCAGTTATTCTTTGCAGAACCGTAAAGAACAGGGAAGTCAAGCTGGTCTTCTGTAGCGTTGAGGCTGAACATCAGGTCGAATACCATTTCGTAAACTTCTTCCGGACGGCAGTTTGGCTTATCTACCTTGTTGACAACAACAATAGGTTTCAATCCGATCTGTAAAGCCTTTTGCAATACAAAGCGTGTCTGTGGCATCGGACCTTCGAACGCATCAACCAGCAGGATGCATCCGTCTGCCATGTTCAAAACTCGTTCTACTTCTCCACCGAAGTCGGCGTGTCCCGGAGTATCGATAATGTTGATTTTTGTACCGTTGTAATTGATGGATACGTTTTTAGAAAGGATAGTTATACCTCTTTCACGTTCCAGATCATTGTTATCCAGTACCAATTCGCCATTGGTTTGGTCATTGCGGAATAAGTGTCCCGCCAGCATCATTTTGTCCACCAGTGTAGTCTTTCCGTGGTCTACGTGGGCAATAATGGCAATGTTTCTAATATCTTGCATACTATACCTATAATTTGGTTGCAAATTTACTACTTTTTTATTGAACGCAAAAACGTAAAGATACAGAAGTTTTTATTTATTCTGATATGAGCGTAATAAACTGTGTCTTTAGAGTTTGTCTAAGTCTATTTTCATATATTTTATAAGTTCTCTGCGCCAGGTAAAGGTGATATGTAGTTTTCCATCTTTTCCTTGTATGATTGCAGGATAGGAGTATTCACGTATCGGAGAATCTTCCAAAGTAAGTACAGGTTTCCAGTGGATACCATCCTCGGATAAAGCAAGGTTGAGTGGAGTACGCACTGCTTTTTTTGCACGAAGCTGTGGCTTGGAGTTATTGTAGACTAATACATGTCTTCCATCTTTCAATGTAACAGCATCGGTTCCGGAGTTATTGTTGGGAAGTTCGTCGATCAGAGTCACTTTGCTCCAGGTTGTTCCATTATCTTTGCTCCATGAGGTTGCCAGATGGGAGTTTCGTGTACGGCAGATTACTTGCAGCGTTCCATCCTTATGTTTGAGTATACTGGGCTGGATAACTTGTATGGGACGTTTCAAGGAATCATCAGCTCCAATACCTTGATGTTGGCTGAGAAACTCTTGTTCTGCATCTATCGGACCTGTTGTTTTCCATGTCTTTCCCATGTCGTCAGAATATTCCATATGTATGCGCCAGCCGGCATTTCCTTCCGTGCTTGACGGACAAATGATTCTTCCGTTTATGAATTCAGGTTTATTTTTAATGGGACCTAAAAAGCCTTTGGGAAGCGGTTCACGTTTGCTCCAGGTTTTTCCTCCATCCTTTGAACGTACCAACCAGCCCGTCCAGTCGGGAACGTTTAATCCTATTTTGAAGAAAAGTAGCAGGTCGCCTCCCGGAACTTGAAACAGGACTGGGTTCCAACAAGCTTTACGATGATCTTTTATGTCGGCGGTTACACCGGCTATGGCTGCATCAGAATCGTCTAAATCGAACACACCGTCGGCTGCTTTTATCGGTGCAGTCCATGTATTGCTGTCATGAGATTTACGGCATACCCAGATACATACATCGGGATTGCGTTCTTTTGTGCCACCGAAGAAAGCAGTTACCAAATCGCCATTGTCGAGTTCTGCAATCGTAGAGGCATGACATTCGGGGAAAGGAGCCTTTTCGTATAGAAATTCATTTTGGATGACAGCGGGATGAATAGCTGGTATTTCTACGGCATAATGATATTTTCCCGATCCTATTTGCTGTATGCTGCCATCAGGGAAATGGACTTCTGCTGTGGTATTGCAGGGGATGGTGATGTCCCACTCTACATGAGTCAGTGTCTTTTTCCAACGGCTTTCTATTTTGCCATACAATGAACGATAAGAGGCGTTTACCCAGAATAAGTTCTGGATGCTGAAATCAGGTTTTAATATAATGTGTTTGAATCCTGTCTTTTCACGGTCACTACGTATTCCAGCTGCGTTTTCATAACACCATGGCAGTAAGTCGCCTAGCAGCATAACATGATTTCCGCTATTCATTGCTGGGTTAGCGGTATTGCCATTCCATAATTCCCATATTGTAGTAGCTCCTTGCTGAGCCATATATCCCCAGGAAGGGTAGGTTTTGTTTGATGCAAGTAAGAATGCTACATCGGAAAAACCTCTTCGGGAGAGTTCACGCAAGAGCCATTGTACTCCTATGACTCCGCAACCTATATGACCTCCGTTTCGGAGAATGGTATTGGCTATGATTTGGCCTGTAACATCTTTCTGGCAATCTTCTGGTACGATATCGAATGCCAAAGGCAACAGATTGGCTGTGACAGTATTATTACTGTAGCGGATGCTATCCGGATAGAGTGGATTACCGGGTTTTTGTGAAGTCCCGCGTTCGATGTGCAGATATTTTTTATTGAAAGCATCTTTCATTTCTTTGGCCCATGCTTGCCATTGGTTTCTATCCTCTTCAAGATTCTGGAGGGATGCAAAACGGCTCATCATATCAAGAAGCTTAATGTAATATGCTGTAGATATCAGGGTTCCGTCGGTTATACGTGCAGAATCTTTGCTGTGAATCAGTTCCAGAGATTCTGGTGGAACACACCAGTCACCGTATCTGTCTTTGGTAATTAATCCGTCTTTTAGATATTCTTTATGGAGATGTAACATCCACTTGCGAATGTAAGGATAACAGCGTTCTATGGGCTCACGATTTCCAAACTGTGTAAACAGCATGTCGCAGGCAAAAGGCAAAGCTGCCGGCCATGTGACATTGTCGCTGTAGTACATCCAGAAGGCTGGGGCCACATCGGGAATGCAGCCATCTTCGCGTTGGGCCTCACAGATGTCGCGTGTCCATTTACTATATAATGTGCTGTTATCGAATAAAAAGCTTTCTCCCCAGCAGCCCATTGTACGGTCGCCGAGCCAAGGTTGACGTTCGTCACGCTGCGGACAGTCTACTGGCATACCTTTATAATTATCAAGTATTCCCCACCATGCATTTTGGTGAATGCGGTTTAATGTGGTATCAGAACATTCGAATGTTCCGATTGGTTCCAGGTTATCACTGACAACTTCTCCCGTGAAATCAGACAGTTTAGCATTTTTATATCCACTGATTTCTACAAAACGGAATCCGTGATAAACGAATCGTGGAGCCCATGTCGCCCCATTCTCTTTTCCGTTACATATATAAAAGTCGGTAGATTCCGCATGTCGGAAATTATCCCGGTACAGTTCGCCGTTAGCGGAGAGTGTTTCAGAAAAACGCAGTCGGATTGTATCGCCCGCATTTCCCTTTATTTTCATACGAATCCATCCGGCGATGTTTTGTCCTAAATCGAGTATATATTTATCTCCTAGAGGAGAGATTTTGATGGGCTTAATTGTTTGTACGATAGTCATTGGGGGAGTCATTTGAGAGCGGGGAGTACCTCCCGGTATACCTACTCGTTCGGCTTCGAGCCACTGACTGTCATCGTAACCGGGTTTTGTCCAGTCGCCTAATACATAGCGTGCATCGTAAATTTCTCCATCATATTCGTTATTGCTGCGTATGGGACCATTGGCTGTAATGCGCCAGCTGGTATCAGTTGCAATTGTTTCTTTGCTGTCATCAGTATATTCTATAAGCAGGTTGAGGCGTAGTTTGGGATAACCGAAATTGACAATCTTATATGATTTGTATTTTTGTTGCATGGTGTAATAACGTCCATTGCCTAATGTAACTCCTATGGCGTTATTGGTTGTCAGCAGGGAAGTAACATCGAATGTATTATATAACACCGTTTTCCGATAGTCAGTGGGTGCAGGTGTCAAGACTTGGTTGCCTATATGCTGACCATTGATAAATAGTTCGTAGAGTCCGAGTCCGCAAATAAATACAGTAGCTCTCTTTATCGGTTTACTGATGGAAAACTCTTTGCGTAAATAACGTGCGCTGAGGCGGCTGTGGGCTGTTTCTTTTTCCCATGGGAAGACTTTATCCAGTCCTATCCACCGGCCTTTCCATTTTACTTCTCCTAATAATCCGATGCTCCATGTTGCAGGCTGGCTCCATTCACTTTCTCCTACAGTAGTGTAACTCTTTACTTTCCAGTAGCATAAATCATTGCTTTTTAATGGTTTTCCTGCATACTGAATCCACTGAGAATGGGATGACTGAACTTTTCCTGAATCCCATATGTCGCCTTTGTCTTGTGCCAGGAGCTCGGGTGAAGAAGCTACCAGAATATGATAGGCTGTTTGCATCACATTTTGTTTGTCCGATTTCAGTTGCCATCCTAGGCGTGGACTGGCGGTATCAATTCCTATCGGATTACTAAGCTGTTCTGTCTTTAATTGGGTGACTGATACATTTTCGGCAAGTATGATAGCCGGAATAAGACAGCAAGTGAGCAGCAGTGTCTTGATGAAATAAGTAGTTTTCATAATACGGTTTTATTGTGTTTTTGGATTGTTTGTATTTTCAAAGCTTTAAATATAATGAAAATCTGCATGTTTCTTTCATTTTTTGTGTATAAAAAAGAAGAAAAATGTTGTATAACGGAAGATTATCACTATCTTTGCACCCGCAAATCAATTTAGTATATTAAAAAATAGTCAAAATTATGTATTTAGACGCAGCTAAAAAACAAGAAATCTTTGAAAAGTACGGAAAGTCTAACACTGATACTGGCTCACCTGAAGCACAGATTGCATTGTTTTCATACCGTATTTCTCACCTGACTGAGCACATGAAGCTCAACAGAAAAGATTATAGCACTGAAAGAGCTCTGACAACACTGGTAGGTAAGCGTCGTTCTTTGCTGACTTACTTGAAGAACCGCGATATCGAAAGATACCGTGCTATTGTTAAGGAACTCGGTCTGCGTAAGTAATTCATTACTTGCTGCAACAAAACACAAATCGAGCCGCCTCTTCGAAAGAAGGACGGCTCGATTTGTGTTTTGTTGTTAAAGAAAAAATTAACCGAGCTTTTATTGATGAACCAATTTTTACCTTGCTAACCTTCTTGTAAATTTGTTGAATTATTTAAACTCATTGATTCCTATAGAATTACATTTTTTATATCCCAAATTGTATACAAAAAAGAATAAATAGTTCACTTTATAAAAAATGTGCTAGCTTAAATTTGTTTGCAAAAACGAAAAGAACTTAAAATCTTATAGCTTATTGATTTTAATATATCTCAATTATTGAGGAGAAATATTTTCCATATTTATATTATATCAATTTGTTATAGTGGTTTTATCCAATTGATTTTGTTGAACTAAAATAATACTATCATGAAAAAGGAAGTGAAAAGAAGCTGGCTATTTTTTTTATGGGTGTTATGTTTTATGATACCGATAGAGGCTCTAGCCCAGCGTATTACTGTGGAAGGAATCGTAACAGACTCAAACGGTGAACCTATTATTGGTGCTACTGTCATTGAAAAGGGCAATAAAACAAATGGTGTAGTTACGGATCTGGATGGAAAGTTTTCTATTACGGTTTCTGAGAAGAAAAAGGTACTTGTTATTACCTATATTGGAATGAAACCTCAAGAAGTTGTATCTCAGCCTGGTAAACTTTTGAAGGTTAAGATGGAGGATGAATCTCAGTTACTTGATGAGGTAGTGGTTGTTTCCGTTGGTTATGGTAATGCTCGTAAACGTGATTTGACGGGAGCTATATCTTCTGTAGGTGAAAATACATTGAAGAATATTCCTGTGACTTCTGCTTCAAGTGCACTTACAGGTCGTTTGGCTGGTGTTAGCGTAATTACCTCCGAAGGTTCTCCTGATGCTTCTGTCAGTATTCGTGTACGTGGTGGTGGTTCTATTACTCAAAGTAATGAGCCGCTCTTTATAGTAGATGGATTTGAAGTTAGTGGTATTGATGATATACCACCTACAGATATTGAAAGTATTGATGTATTAAAGGATGCTTCCTCTACGGCAATTTATGGTGCGAAAGGTGCTAATGGAGTTATTTTGGTAACAACTAAGAGTGGACGTACTGGACGTACAGAAGTTTCGTTTAACGCTTCGGTTGGCTTTAGCCGAATGTATAATCAGACGGAAGTGCTTTCTCCTTATGAATATGTGTATTTACAGCGTGAATTGGATTCTTCTGATAATGCAGGTTTCTTTGACAAATTTGGTCGTTGGGAGGATATTAATAATTATAAGGCTCGTGTTGGAACGAATTGGCAGGATATGTTATTCGGAAATACAGGTATTAAGCAGAATTACAATTTGAATATCAGTGGAGGTAGTAAAGATTTGATCTATAGTCTAAGCTATACGCATGATGATGAAAGCTATATAATGTCTGTTTCTAATTTTAAACGTGATAATTTGAATTTAAAGTTGACTAAAAAGTTTGGAGATAAATTACGCTTAGACTTTAATGCAAAAATGACCAATAGAGTGGTTGATGGCCCAAGTGTATCTAGCGGCTCAAAACTTCGTGATGCGATTAAATATCCTAATATCGGAACATTGACAGACCTCTCGGATGAGGATTTGGCTGGTGATGATGAAATACTGATAGAAAATATTAGTAACTTGAATGATCCGATGTTTAATATTACAAATGAGTATAAAAAACAGACTAAGTTTAACAATAACTATAATGTAGCTTTAATTTGGAATATTATCAAAGGTTTGGAGTGGCGTGCAGAAGGTACATATGGTTATTCTTATGATCGTACGGATAATATTTGGTTAGCAAATACAGGTGAAGCTAATAGTAAGGCAGGACAGCCTGTTGCTCGACGTCAGTATTGGAATGGAAATAACTGGACATTACGTACTGTATTGAATTATAAATTTGATATTCAGAAGAAACATAGGTTTGATATTATGGCAGGTTGGGAAGCTAAACATTCTCAACGTGATGAAATGGAAATAAATGCAGATTATTATCCTGCAGATTATACAGTAGATAATATTCTAGCAATGTGGAATAACGGTACTTCTGAACCGACTTATACTACTATTGAGGAACCTAGCCGTAGCATGTCTTATTTTGGACGTTTAAATTACATTTTTAATGACCGCTATTATTTGACTTTTACATTACGTTCGGATGGTACAAATGTTTTTGCTCCAGGTAATAAATGGGGAATTTTCCCTGCCGGTTCGTTAGCATGGAGAATCAGTGACGAGAAGTTTATGGATCCAGTTCGGAACTGGTTTAATAATTTGAAATTGCGTGCTAGTTATGGAAAGTCTGGTAATGCTCGTGTAGGATCTTATTGGCGTCAGACTTATAGCCCTGTAACTAATACAAAGAATCTTTATTATCAGAATGAAATAGGACAAAGCAGCTTGCAGCCATCAACTCGTTTGCGTAACGAAAATTTAACCTGGGAGTCAAAGTATTCTACCAATCTTGGATTGGATATGACTTTTTGGAATAGATTAAATGTTACTTTCGATTTTTATAATGATGTAACAAAGGATTTGATCATGGAGATACAGCTGCCTTCTGTTTCTGGTTATCGAACTCAATATCAGAATTTAGGACAGACTACAAACCGTGGTGTCGAACTTTCATTGAATGCCAATTTAATAAATAAGAAAGATTTCTTTTTAGATTTTAATTTTAATATAGCTTTCAATAAAAATAGAGTAGATGCGCTTTATGGCTCAGAGGATACTGAAATGATTATTAATGGTGATAAAGTAGAAGTTGGTAGTGATAATTATCGTGTATTTGTTGGGCAGGAAGTTGGTTTGATGTATGGCTATGTTTGTGACGGTATGTATACTTTTGATGATTTTAATTTTGACGAAACAACTCAGCGTTGGGTTTTAAAAGAAGGAGTGCCCGATGTGACAGAAGAGCTGTTAACTAATAGTGGTCAGTATTTTGGTCCAGGTCATTTGAAATTAAAAGACTTAAATGGAGATGGGCATCTTGATGCAGATAACGATCGTCAGGTAATAGGTCATGCATTACCTAAACATACTGGAGGTTTTGGTATTTCAGCAGGATGGAAGGGATTTGACCTCACTGCTTTATTTAACTGGTCTTATGGAAATGATGTGTTCAATGCTAATAAAATAGATTACACCTCGTTTGTTGGTTCAAAACGTTATCAAAATATGAGTTCGGAAATGAGTCTGGCAAATCGTTTTACTACAATTGATCCGGAAACTGGATATAATATCTATTATGGTGCACATGCAGATCCTGTTCGTTTACAAGAACTTAATGCAAATGCTACAATCTGGCATCCTTTGATGAATAACTCGATTATGACAGATTGGGCAATAGAAGATGGTTCTTTCTTACGTCTAGGAACATTAACACTTGGTTATACGCTTCCTCAAAATTTAACTCGAAAGTTTGGAGTACGTAATTTACGATTGTATGCCACAGGTAGTAATTTGTTGTGTATTACAGGATACAGTGGACAAGATCCGGAAGTGAATACAAGTTCTAATAAGATGGTTATGGGATTTGATTATTCAGCTTATCCCAAATCACGTTCTTATATAGTAGGAGTAAATGTAACATTTTAAATAAAATAGAATAATGAAAAAATATAAATCAATAATATTACTATTTGGATGCCTGTGTATGGCTTCATGTAGTGATTTCCTAGATACAGAATCTTTGTCGGAACAGACAGGAGAGGTTATTTATGAGAATGAGGGTATGACACGGTCAGCTATAATGGGTATTTATTCTCAACTGTGTGATACTTATGTGTACGGACAAAAAATGTCTGTCAATTGGCAAGGTGTCTCTGATATAGAATTGGCTAGTGGCTATCAAAATGATCCTTCTACTGCAGGGGCAGATAATGGTATTGCTAATTATTGGTGTAATTGGTATTTGGAAAATACAAAATGGGAAGGTATTTTTAAAATGGCAGAATTAGCAAGTACTACAGTTGATGGTTTACGTAAATCTACTAAGTTATCTGAATCTAAGACTTTACAGGGATATTTAGGTGAGGCCTTGGTGCTGCGTTCATTAGCTTATTTTGAATTGGTACGTCGCTATGGAGATGTTCCTTATAAAGAAGGTATGTCTAATTCTGATCTTTCGAATGTGTATATGGGAAAGACTGATCGTGACAGTATCTATTCTTGTATAATAAAAGATATGAAAGAAGCGATAAACTATTTGCCTTGGATGGGAACTTCAGATTATAATAGTGAACGTGTAACTAAAGGTTTTGCAAAAGGTTTATTGGCACGTATTGCTTTGTTTGCAGGTGGTTGGTCTGTACGTGATGGAAATGCTTTTGATGATACGAATGTAGAACATTATCCTAATATTGAAGGTAATCCTGGGATGGAAGAAACAAACGGTTTTTATGTAGGACGTCCTAAAAACTGGCGTGATTATTATGAAATTGCTGAGCAGCAATGTGCAGAGTTAATTGCAGATCCAGAGAATCCTCATGCACTGGACCCCGATTATGGAGATATATGGAAAACAGTTTGTGGGTTAGGTTATAATGCATATAACGAGAATTTATTTGAAGTTGCTAATGGTGTTGGATATAGTGGGGATATAGGAACACTGATGGGACGTGCCATGGATGGAAATATAGGTTATGGACAACGTGGATTCGGTGGTACTTATGTAAGTACGAATGCTTATTATTTCTATTCATTCGATAGAGCTGATAAGCGTCGTGACTATGCATGTTATTGGCCTACTTATAAAAAAGATTCGGATGTGGATGGTGGCAACCGTGAAATAATGAATAATGATATAATGAATGTTCGTTTAGGTAAATGGAGTTTTTGGTGGACTTCTGACACTTACCGCAGTATTGCAGCTACTGCAACTAGTCGAACTCCGACCGGTATAAATTGGATTATTATGCGCTATTCTGATGTGCTGTTAATGTTTGCGGAAGCTGGTTATGCATTGAATGGTAGTGCCGATATGATAAATTCAGTAGCCGGAATCAGTCCTCGTCAGGCTTTGGAAGCTGTACGTCAACGTGCATTTGGAGCTGATTCTCCACAAGTTTCATCATATGATTCAGATTTCTTTGAAGCCATAGTTAATGAACGTGCTTGGGAATTTGGAGGTGAAGGTATCCGTAAATTAGATTTAGTACGTTGGGGATTATTGGATAGTAAAATCGAAGATATGAAGAAGGCTATGCTATATATGATGGATGGTACAAAGACCGTGCAGATTTTTGATAAAACTTATAACCCAAGTGATTTTCCGCAAGTATTATATTATACTTATGAAGGAAGCAATTTAAATGGTGAGTTTATTGACTGGTCTTCTGTTAATTTCTATATGAATCGAAATGCCAATCCGAATCCTAAGATTTATCGAGAAATACGCTGGTTCCCCGGAAACTATTGGGAACGCAAAGATGAGAGTGCAGCAAAAACTTTAATTCAGAACTCAGCTAAAGTGTGTGCTTGTGCATCTGGATTACGTGCATCCTATGATTATACTGGATTGTTACAAGAACTACAATGGGGAGCACAGATTCAAGATTATATTTTAAAGAATATAAGCCAGATGGGAAATGGCAAATGTAATTATCGCCATCTTTATCCTATTTATTATGAAGATGTTTATAAATCGAATGGATATTTGTCCAATTCGTATGGATATTGATACTTGTTTTATTAAAATTGAGAATTATGAAACTAAATAGGTTATTGATTTTATTGGGTCTGCTCAATCTTTTGATTGTTTCTTGTGAAGACCCTAATAACTGGGGATATGACCCAAATTATGATAATATGTATCGTCCTATTCATTTTGATATAGTGGAGGAAAGGCCTACATCTGTAATTGTTAGTTTTACAGGGGTTATAGATGCTACCAAATATATATTTGAATTTAGTGAGGGAGACAGCCTTCTTTTTAATAATATTGTACGTACTGAAACGGCATTAGTTGATACACTGACCGCTTATAAAGAGGAAAGTACAGTAACAGCTACCGAATATCGTTTATTATTTGAAGATCTTCATGGTACTAGCCGTTATTCAATTAGAGTGAAAGGTGTGAATGATCTTACTGGTAAAGAGTCTGGATGGACAGCTCTTTGCTTTGATACACCTGCTGAGCAAATCTTTACTAAGGTTGTTCCAGGAATTACTAGTGCTACATTGCAGTGGGATATTGAAAAGGAAGCAACAAATATTAAGTATGGCCAATTAATACAAAATGATGAACCTGAGCTTGATACGGATACTCTTTGGATTGAAGATCATCAATTGACAGATACAGAATTACAGAATGGGCAATTAGTTATCTCTGATTTGCAAATTGGAACTAATTATATTGCTCAAATATTAAATGATGGAATCTTACGAGGCACGTATACTTTCCGAACTTTAGGTTCATCTACTTCAACCTTGATTAATGTCACTCCTCAAGATGATATTAATATAGTTTTAGCTAACGTTGCTGGTACAGTTGAAGCACCTGTAGATGTGACTCTTGCTTTTGAGGGAGGATTGGTTTACAAGGCTGATGAAATAATTATTCCTGAAGGAATCAAGAATATTTATTTATCAGGTAATATTGTGAATGGAATAAATCCTGTTTTGGAAATGAGTAAGTTTACTTTCTCTGCTCCAATGGGTAACTTCTATGTTCAGTATATGGATGTATTAAGTAATGGAGGATCACAATTCCTTATCGAAATAGGTAATGGTAATTGCTTTACGAATATCAGTTTTACTGGATGTACAGTTCGTGAAGTTCCTCGTAGCATTATTCGAATGAATTCTAATGATGCAATGGCTGAAAGTATAAATATTGATAATTGTATATTAAAGAATATTGGCTTAAGTGGATATGGTTTATTGAATATAGGGAAAGCTGGAACGTTAAATTCCATTTCTATAACAGACTGTACATTATGGGAAATCGGCGATCAGATTATTGACCTGCGTGTAGCTTTATCTGAATTTGAGTTCTCTAACTGTACCTTCTATAATAATGAAACAGGTATTCCTAAGATGTTCCGTTTAGATAAGCAACCTAAGATGATTACTATCACTAATTGTATTTTCTCTGGTCCTAATGGAGGAAGTAAAGTTAATTCAGGTAATAGTGATTATTCCGGTTGGCTAAGTTATGCTGGTTGTTATGTGACATCTGATATGGTAATTGATAGTAGAGAATTTAATGATGCCATTAGTTTGGAATACACAAGCGATGATCTGTTTATCGATCCTATCAATGGTGATTTCCGTTTTAAACCAGAACTGAAATTTGACGGTGAAGGTGTTGCTGGAGATCCGCGTTGGTGGGCTAATTAAACCTTCTAGTTACCTAATTTGAGTTTCTTCTTAAATTAGGTAACTAAAAACTCCCTTATATTTGATTGTATATTATCATTAATAATCAAATATAAGGGAGTTTCTTTTTTTATTATCTATTTTATTCCGGATACTGAAGTTGTGCTTCGGTAATATTCTCTAATACTTCGTGAAGATATTTTGCAGCTTCCCAGCGGGCCATCGGAAGACTCATCATCAGATAGTTGCCACAATCTTTAGCACTGGCTCCGGGTACATCACCTTCATAACCGGCAATGAAGCGGAAGGTTTCCTGCATCAATGGAAGGATATCTTTCGATTCGAGATCACCTTTTACAACCAGATAGTTGCCGGTAAGGCAACCCATCGGGCCCCAGTAGATAATTTTGTCGGCCCATATAGGATGATTGCGCAGGAAAGTTGCAGCCAGATGTTCCATGGTATGGATGGCCGATGGACTGAGGCAAGGCTCACGGTTCGGCTCCTTCATACGGATATCGAATGTTGTTACGATTTCGTTTCCTACCGTATCTTTGCGTGATACATAAATACCGCGTAACAGACGGATATGATCGACAGTAAAACTTGGGATTTTCTTCATAATCTTCTTGTCTTTTATTATAATTTGTTTGGCAAAGCCTTTAAGAATGTTTCAGTAACATGGAATGAACGGTCGGCCATTTCTCCCCAGAAATTCTGGTACTGTTCGAAATGTTTGTCTGCTCCCGGAGTGTCACTGATTATGCGGAAGCTGATGAAAGGTACTTTGTACAGGTAGCAAACTTGGGCAATCGCAGCGGATTCCATGTCTACTGCAAGACCTTCGGGGAAGTTTCCCTTGATTGTTTCCAGTTCACTGCGATCTGTAATGAACTTATCACCGCTACAGATTAGTCCACCGTGGATGGCTGTTTCTGTATCGAGCGACAGAGCACAGTCGTAAAGTGTTTCATTACCGTCGAAAAAAGTCGGAAGTCCTTGAATTTGTCCGTAAGCATTTCCTTCGCCACACCATACATCGTGATACACAATCTGTCTGCTTGCTACTACATCCATGACTTTAAGGCAAGAATCAATGCCTCCGGCTACTCCTGTACTGATAATGCAGTCAGGTTCAAAATTGCGGATAAGCTCTACAGCTCCGGCGGCAGCATTTACTTTACCGATACCGCATTGCATCAGTATGATTGTATTGTTCTTGATTGTTCCTTCAATGTAGTTAAAGGGACCTTTGGTACATTCTGTCTTGTCTCTCAGTTGGTTTGCCAGTTGCTTCTGCTCTGAAGACATGGCGGTTATGATTCCTATTTTCATATTATTTTTATGATTTTCGATGGCAAAGTTACTATTTTTCATGGACTATTGTGTTATCTTTGCTGCCTGAAAACATTAATTAATAAACTATTTCTGTATGAATCAATTAAAGAAACTTGTCCCTGATATTGTGGCGATTGTACTCTTTGCAATTATATCAGTTGCCTATTTCTTTCCGGCTATTACTGAGGGACGTATCCTGGCACAACATGATGCTGTAGCAGGTATCGGAGCGGGAAGAGAACATCAGGAATACTATGAAAAGCATGGTAAGGCTACCCGATGGACAAACTCATTGTTTAGCGGTATGCCGACTTATCAGCTGGCTCCGGGATATGAGTCGAGTCGTACATTGAACTTTGTTCAGGAAATCTACCGGCTGTTTCTTCCTACCTATGCCGGATATATTTTTATCATGCTGCTAGGTTTTTACATCCTGCTTCGTGCATTCAATTTTAAAGTCTGGCTATCTGCTCTGGGAGCTATTATCTGGGCTTTTTCTTCTTATTTCTTTATTATTATTGCTGCCGGACATATCTGGAAGTTTGTAACGCTTGCTTATATACCGCCTACTATCGCAGGTATGGTTTTGATATATAGAGGAAAATATTTGTGGGGTGGTTTGCTGACTGCATTGTTTGTTGCTTTACAAATCGTGTCAAACCATGTGCAGATGACTTACTATTTCCTTTTTGTCATGCTGTTCATTGCAATAGCCTATGGTGTTTCGGCATGGAAGGAGAAACGTTTTCCGCAATTCTTGAAATCGACTGGAGTATTGGTTGTTGCCGGAATATTGGGAATATGTGTGAATCTGTCGAATATATATCATACATATCAGTACAGTAAGGAAAGTATGCGCGGAAAGAGTGAACTGGTAAAAGAACACTCTGCCAATCAGACCGGAAGTGGACTGGAGCGTGATTATATTACTCAGTGGAGCTATGGTATAGGAGAAACTTTTTCATTGCTTGTTCCTAATGTAAAGGGTGGGGCATCTGTTCCTCTTTCACAGAATGAAACGGCTATGAAGAAAGCAGATCCGACATACATGGGACTGTATAGTCAGATAGGGCAGTACTGGGGTGAACAGCCTGGAACTTCGGGACCGGTATATGTGGGAGCTTTCGTAATGTTCCTGTTTATTTTGGGCTGCTTTATAGTAAAAGGTCCGATGAAATGGGCTTTACTGGGCGGTACACTGTTCTCTATTTTACTGTCGTGGGGAAAGAATTTCATGGGACTGACCGATTTCTTTATCGATTATATCCCGATGTACAATAAGTTCCGTGCTGTATCATCTATTCTTGTAATAGCAGAATTTACCATTCCGTTGTTGGCTGTCATGGCATTGAAGGAAGTGATTGAACATCCTTCTGTATTAAAAGAAAAAGCAAAAGCTTTTTATATCAGTCTGGGACTGACAGGCGGACTGGCCTTGTTGTTTGCTGTTGCTCCGCGTGTATTCTTCCCGTCGTATGTTTCGAGCATGGAAATGAGCGCTTTGCAAAACGCTATTCCAGCAGAACAGCTTGCTCCGATTCTGATGAACCTGGAAGATATGCGTGTAGCTATCTTTACGTCGGATGCTTGGAGAAGTTTTGTTATCATATTGATTGGTGTGGCATTACTTTGGGCTTATTGTGCCGGAAAACTGAAAGCCGGGTTGCTTGTCGCTACGCTGACTATATTGTGTCTGATAGATATGTGGAGCGTGAATAAGCGTTATTTGTACGACGAACAGTTTGTGGCTAAAGGAACAGAGATGCAGCCTTTCCTGCAACCTTCGGAAACGGATAAGAAGATTCTGGAAGACAAGACACTCGATTATCGTGTACTGAATCTGGCTAGCAATACATTTAATGAAAACCAGACTTCGTACTGGCATAAGAGTATCGGAGGTTATCACGCAGCCAAGTTGCGCCGTTATCAGGAAATGATAGAAGAGCATATCCAGGGTGAAATGACTGCCTTGTTTAAAGAACTTCCGGCAGCAGGTGGAGATATGACAAAGGTAGATCCCGTTCATTTCCCTGTACTGAACATGTTGAATACCCGTTACTTTATTTTCCCGCTTCAGGGTGGTTCTACAGCTCCTATATTCAATCCGTATGCCTTGGGTAACGCTTGGTTTGTAGATAAGGTTCAGTATGTGAACAATGCCAACGAAGAAATAGAGGCTATTCATCAGATTGATCCTGCCAAAGTGGCTGTAGTAGACAAACGCTTTGCCGAAGCTGTAAAAGATTCGGGAGCAGGAAAAGACAGCTTGAGTACAGTTGTTCTGAAAAGTTATGAACCGAATGAACTGGTTTATGAAGTTAATTCTCAGAAGGGTGGAGTAGTAGTATTTTCTGAAATCTATTATCCGGGTTGGGAATCTTACATAGACGATAAGGAAACAGTTCACGGACGTGCCGACTATATTCTTCGTGCAATGAATGTTCCGGCCGGTAAACATACAGTACGTTTTGTTTTCGATCCGAAATCATTGCATGTTACCGAAACTGTTGCGTTTGTTGCTTTGGGAATATTGGCTATTGTAGCAGTTATTGCTGTTGTCTTGCAGCTTCGTAAACGAAGAAAAGAATAAGTATGATACCGCTTGTCTGATATAAATGTTTGTCAGACTAACATAAGATATGCCCTTTACTTTTTATACTATTGAGTTTGTATAAAGAAGCAAAGGGCATATTATTTTCTCTCGAAGAGCTCTCTGAAAACTCTTCCTTTTCTTCTGAAAAATATTTGTACAAAAAATAAAAAAATATCAGCATGTTTGGAGGAAAACATGCTGATATTTTCTTGTTATTATGCTGATGAATTTTCTCGTGTAGTAATTCTTTTATTTTGAGAGAATTATAGAATATATAACTGTTTCATCAACGTGGTAGCCCAATGGTATTCTTTTGCCAGCCATAGTTCATCGGTTTCGCTATGAGGAGTCTGTTTGATATCATTCAACATTTGGATGTATTGATTGACTTCGGCAACGGCATCTTTCTGTTTATTGTCGCGCAACAATAAGAGAATCTTCTGTTTTGAGATATTCACATTAGAAAACTCACTCAGTGATTCGGCTTTCTTCAGCATTTCCCAACTTTTCAGGTTGCTTTCTGCACTGTTATCTTGTTTCATGATACACTTTGCCATGACTACATAGTCATCGGATGAAGCCATCTTGTTATTTATATTTTTCTGGGCTAACTTCATGGCCTGTATATAATCCCGATTGTATTCCATCATGGCTGCAGAGAAGCTGATCAATCCGCTTGTACGTTTCAGGTAGATAGGATCTTTTCCCGTTTCCTTTAGTGGGTATTTTTTCTGCAATCTGGTAAGTCTTTCTTCCAGACTGCTATATATACCGTATTTTTCCAATACGCTTTTATCCTTTATTTCCAGATAATATTGCAGGATTTTGTTCTGTGCTGAAATCAGTGCGGAAGGATCTTTTTTCATGAATTGCATAAACTGGACAGCAACGTCGTCGGCTTCCTTTTCCTGTTGTTTGGAATAATCCAGTCCCATGCGGTTGTATATATCATAATTGACCAGTGTCTGTACAATGGCATTGGTTGTAAAGATAGCTCCTGGTACATAGTTTTCATATTTGTTGTAAAGCGCAGCTTCGATGGCCAGGCCTGCAACATCGGCTACACCGCCCCAGAAGGCAGCCCGATTGGCGCGGTTGATATTTTTGTTGACGGTTATTACAGCATGGTCGAGAACATAATGTGCTGTTTCTCTGGCAAGCATGCCAAATAATTCATCTTCCGTATCGAGCAGTGTAAGCAATCCGCTTGAAACCAGCATACAATTATTGCTTAGCATCAAGATATCTGGATTGGGAGATTTCAGTATACGTATATAAGGCATTCCATATCGTTCGGCTATGAATTCTTTGGGAATCATACTCAACATGATACAGTGTACGTAGTCTTCCATGGCAGCGTCCTCATAAATCATTCCTGCTTTTTCCAGCTCGTCGAGATAGGTGTTGGCTTCATTTTCCATTTCTTTTCTCATGGTTTCCTGAAGTCCTTTGGTTTCGTAATACTGTACCAGTCTGGAGTTGATCTGTGCGGCCAGCCAGAACGTGTTCGGATCGGTAGGAGTAAACTCCAGCTTATACATATCGTTGAGGCCGACACCTTGTTGTTGTCCGTTGACAATCAAAACTGCTTGCCGGTAATTGGGGTCGCTTGGTTGGTATTGTGTCAGTTTTACAAAGCGCTGGAGAGTAAAAGGAGTGCCGGCTTTTATCTCTCTGATATCTTCTTTCACTACTCCTTTGATGTTGATAGTCGGACTAAGGCTAGTGATATTTTTCTGCGCGGATAGTTCTGTACATATAGTACATAAAAAGAACAAAATTAGGACAAGTTGTTTCATTATTGCGATAAGTTTATAGTTTCTGTATCGCAATGTAGTGTTTTTTACTGGACCATCAAAAGAAACATCGTTATTATTTGTGAAGTATCAGTCGCAATGCAAACCATAGATGTCTCATGACAGTTGATACATATCCGTAGTGTTTGCACATAATGCGAAAGCGTTCTTTCAGCGATGCCTTGTGGTTGCGTGTGGTCATCCCTTCGTTCAGATAGTCTATTAAAGTAAGGTGAGTATTATGAAGTATCTTACTTTGTTTCATGATACGGATGCACCAGTCGAAGTCGGCAGAGAAACGATAGTGCAAATCGTATTTGACTGCGCGGTCACGACGGGCAAAGAAAGCTTGATGACAGACCAGCATACCTTCACGGAAACTTTTCCATGTAAGTTGTTCAGGAGCAGAAAGTCTCCGCATCCGTAAGAAATGTCCTTCTTCATCCACGATGGCTGTTTCTCCGTATATTACGTCCGGCAGTTCGTTAAGTCCTGCCAGTGAATGCACCATCAACTGTAAGGTATCATCTTCATGCAGTTCGTCGCCGGCATTCAGAAAACATACATAATCTCCCGTGGCTAAGGCTATGCCTTTGTTCATGGCATCATATAATCCTTTATCGCGTTCGCTTACAACTGTATGGATATGTTCCTTGTATCGGCCGACTATTTCCATTGTCTTGTCGGTCGATTTGCCGTCTACGATGATATATTCTACATTTTTATAAGTCTGGGTTATGACACTTTGAATAGTATCCTCCAGAACGTTTTCGGCATTATAGGTTACAGTAATAATGGAAAACTTCGGATGCAGATGTGTGATATTATGCATTTTCCCCTGTAATATGGTTGTAAATCTTGATATATTTCATGGCGACAATCTGTTCTGAATATGTATCTACAGCCTTTCGCCGTGCCTCTTCGCTGAGGCTTGCATAATCTCCTTCATTCAGCGACCAGCATATACCATTGGCGAGGTCTTCTGATGATTTGTATTGGGCTACATAGCCGTTGTGCAGGTGGTCAATCATTTGCGGAATGCCGCCAATGTTAAATCCTACACAGGGAATGCCGCACGACATTGCTTCTACAATCGTGTTAGGCAAATTTTCCTGTAGCGAAGGTGTTACGAACAAATCGACAGCATTGTAAATGTTTACCAGTTCTTTTTCGTTTCCTACATAACTCAGGCAATAGATGGGGAAGGGAAAAAGATCGGCATATTGTTGTGACTCTTTTCCGACGACTACCACTCCCAGTGAACTGCAGAAATCAGGATGCTGTTGCTGGATCAGCTTGCATGCTTCTACCAGATAATCTATACCTTTCTTCGGGTCAGTTATTTTCATCGAGCTGAACAAAAGTAGTTTTTTATCAGTCGGTAAATTCAGGTTCTTACGTACCTGTGTTTTGTTTAACGGACGGAAAAGGTTGGTATTAATGGGGTTAGGTATATTGGTAACCGAATGTCCCAAAGCTAGTACACTATGTCTGGCAAGTCCTTCGAGCCATTGGCTGCAAGCAACGAACGTTATATTGGCTTTTTTGTATAGTTTCTGTTTTTTCAGGAAAACCTGATATGAAAGGTCGTGCTTGGAGCCTTTATAGAGCAACGGACAAGTATGACACTGAGTCTGATACTTTGTACAGTCTTGTGCGTGGTGACAGATGCCCGTGATAGGCCACATATCGTGCATGGTCCATACGACCGGTTTTCCGGAATCAATGATTTTCTGTATATCTTTCAGCGAAAGCATTCCTTGATTGATCCAATGTAAATGTATGACATCGGCTTGCTGGAATTCCGGCAATGAAGTGATATCTGTTCCCATGTTCGCAATATCAACAGCAAAAAGGTTGTGCTTTTTGAAATGGTTTGCTTTCCAGATAATTACACGTTCCCAAACAAACTGCCAGATATGTCTCCATGATTTTTTCAGTGGTACGACTGTAACCTGGTCTGTCTGTTTGTCGCGCACCAGCATTTTGGCTTTTATACCTTTGCCTTTGAGTGCCTCCATTAAACGATTTGCCGCTATCGCTGCCCCTCCGATTCGCTCGGAAGTATTGATGATTAATACTCTCATTGCTTCCTGAATTTTGTGCAAAGGTAATTCATTTTATTTTTTTTCTTCCGAATCAGGCGCCAAAATCTCCCTTTAACGTGCGTTTGATACGTCGAATTGCTTTTGCCCAGAAACAATTTGTCCGGTGATAGTATCTTTCGAATACCTTTCGTGCTGTCTGGTTTTCTTCTGTCGGGGAAATAAGTGTTACAGGAAGAGGTTGTTGCCATAGAGTGGAGTCGTACAGACCACCTCCACCACAGTTTGTTCCACTTCCGTCGAATCCGGTATTTTGTATCAGTGATTTCCCTACATTCAATGATAAGATATCAGCAAGAAAAAGGCTGGCGTTCCAGCGGATAGCCCATGAGTTATTTTTCCCTTCTATTTGCCGGCGTAGCATTCGGGTGAAAGGGTAATTGCCGTTAAAGTCGAAGTATCGTGTCAGGTTACGTGCTTCCAGTTGTGCAAGCAGTTCTTTGCCATCAGGATTGAAATGCTTCCATGCCCGGCTCCATGTTGCCCATCCCCAGCTGCCTGTCCACTTGATAAGGAAAGTATCAGGCAGCGATGTATCTTTTGTAAAGTCACATGCCTGAATATGTCCCACCCGCTGTTCGTCCTTATAAACCTCCAGTGCATCATTCATAAATTTCAGAAAATAGGGAGCTACTATCAAGTCATCTTCCAGTACAATAACCCTTCCGAAGTGATTGACTTGTGTTGTTACCCCATCGATGATGTTGCGTGCGAGTCCCCAGTTCGTTTCACGTTCGATAATGGTTATTGTTTTAAATCCGCTGATACTATGAATATATCGGCGTACCTCTTGTACAGCAGCATCACTTTCAGGGTTTTTGCTTTGGTCGGTATAGATAAATAAAGGGCTGTCTGCTGCTTCTTTGTTGCGTAGCAGAGAAGAAACAACCTGTCGGGTATGTTCCGGACGGTTGTAGACGAATAACAGAATAGGTGCGTATGTCATGGTTTAAAGATAACTGGCGTGAATTTGTTTGGTTTGCTTACGAACTTGAATTACAGCTTTACTCTGTTTGAGTAAACTGAAAACGGTAGAAGCATATCCTTTGGCATATTTGATATTTCCTTTTAAAAAGGCTATTGTAAGCTTCTTGATTCCTGCCAAAATACCGTAAGCAAATGCTTGTGTGAAGCGATAATTGATATTGGCATATTCTGAAAGCAGATAGACACGTTCCGCACGCAAGAAGCCTTCGAAAGAAACTTTGCGGAATTCTCTGTCGTGACAACCATATACGGTCGGAATATAGCCTATCTTATATTGATGGAAGTGCAGGCGGTTTACATAATCTTTATCTTCCCCGTAATGATAGAAGAGAGGAGAAAATCCTCCTGTCCGCTGTAAAGTGCTGACTGGAATAAACCAAAAAGCAGCATTGATGAACGGGCATGATATGGGCTCATGTCTGTGAGGAAGGTTATTGATGCTTGCGAGCTGAGCGTATGAAGCAAATCCTTTGTCGAGTTCTTCTCCGCTTCCGTTTAAATGTACGGGAGAAAGAATGCCAAACTCAGGATGCTTTACAGACTGTTCTGCCAGTGTAGCGAGCGTATCACTTCCTATCCATGCGTCTTGGTTCAGCAGAAAAACTGCATCATATCCTTCCTGTAATGCAAGCTGCATACCGATATTATTAGCCTTGCCGAATCCTAAATTGGCATGGTTTTCTATCAGTCTTACATGAGTATATTGGGTTTTAATAATCTCTACCGTCCGGTCATTCGAACAGTTGTCTATCACGATAATATCGGTAGGATGTGATGATGCTTTCAAGCTGCCTAAACATCGCTCTATCCATTTTTCGAAATTATATGAAACAATGATTGTCAGGATTTTCATCATGCTGGTCGTTTATCGTGATAAATTATTTGAATTTCATCCATAATGTGGTAAGACGGTCTTTTACTTTTTTCTTCAGACTGATATGAGGAATGCCCGTATATTTTCCTGCTTTTTCCCAGAAATCGGCTTCATTTGTTATTTTACTCTTTTCTCCTATCAATCTGTACAGGTAGTATAATCCCCGCTTTTTCTCATATGGCAAATGCCATACCGGATAGTTTTCATCACCGGGTTGCACGTTGTTGAAATGAGGAGTAGTCCACATACGTTTCACATATCGGTTTGCCGTTTTGTTCCGTATGCTCAAATGTTCGGCAAGTAAACTCAATATATGGGCTTCTTCATTCAGCTTGAACGGATGTTGTTTTCCGTATTCCAGATTGAATGCCCACAGTTGAGGATAAGCGATATTTATTTTGCTGATTATATCTTTGCGTAAGGCAACGAACTCCCCTCCATAATACGTGATAGAGCTTGTTGCCTCCTTGCCGTAGCACGACTGGTATACCTCTTCCATCTGGGGAAGTGTAATACCGTTGATGGAGTATACTCTGTCGGTAATGAATTCATAAAGTGCACTTCCATCTTTACGGACAGCGTCGAAGAGCGTATTCAAAGGTGTACGGCACAAGCAATCGGCATCGCTGATGAGTAAAGTATCATTTTCTTGCATCCGGCCGTCCATGTACTTCAGAATATCGTACAAGTAAAACTGGTTCTGCCATGCCGGATACCAGTCTTTAGGTGGTTTGCATGTATAGGGTAATGTTACGACCTCTACATTCAGTTTATGGAAAAGCCGGATGAGATAGTCGGGCAACTCTTTCTGATTTAAATTGGTGAAGAAGATAAATTGGGCATCTGGATTATAATGCTTGAACGTTACGAAGAAAGGTACTTGTATCTGCATGTAAATGGAGTGTACAAGTGAGGAACTTCCTTTCTGTCCCAGTTGGGGGTAGAAACTGGCTTCTTCTTTCGATTCTTTGTAGAACCAGGTTGTTATATAGTTAACTGGTGTATGCATGGCTTTCAAGGTAAATATTGGTCAATCCATGTATTAATATCGTATTGCTGTCGTATCTGTTCGGGTATTTTGTCAACAGGACTTTTTACGAACTCTTTGAGAGATTCGGTTGAGTCTATCCCAAAAATAAATATATTTTTGGGATTATAGAAGTTGTATCGCCGGATATCTGCATTGTTTGTTATCAGCTTCTTATTATAAAACAAAGCTTCTAGCGGACGTCGGGTCAGACCAGTTTGATTGGATTGGTTAATATCTATCACGCAGCGTGACAGCGACAGTTGTTTCAGATATTCTGCATATGAAATTCCTTCTTTAGCAGTTTCGGGTATAATGAAGTTGCATGTTAATGCGCTTGTTTTCAGCAGCTCTTTTAATGCCTGTAATTCATGGATGCGGTTTTTAGCTAAGCCACAAAAAAAACAGTCGGAAGTTGGTTCTTCTGGTATATCTTCTGCCGGATATCTGAAATACTGGTTAGCGAATTTTATATTGTACCGTTCTGCATCTTTCGGATCGAATGTACTGAGTTCATATCCCAGCCGTTGTATTTTCTTTAAATCTTCTGATGGATTTTTGAATGTAGTATGAATCGGATTGCAATAATAAATATGGCATGTTACTCCGGATGGTATTAAAGAACGGATTGCCTTCAATACATTTACATTACATCCCTCATATATCAGAATGGCATCACCTGCTTTGGCCTGAAGCATCTGGTCCAGATATTCTTTCTGAAACCAGGTATATAGTATTTTCTTAGGCAGGTGTATACGTCCGACAAGTAATGCTCGTGTCAGTTGCTTGAAGCGAGTTTTCGGGAAACTTAAAAAGTCGGGAAGATATACGATTCTCTCTTGCCTGCCAGGAGTGAGTCCGTCGAAGATAAATCGCGGAGCACTGACGATATACAGTTTACCTTTCATGATACTTTTTTCTTTAGCAAGTAATTGATACATTCATGCATGATTTCTGCATTGCTTAGTTTCATAATTCCCATGTAACAGATTGCAGCTACTAATATCTTAATGATAAAAGTCACAATGATATGTCCTCCAATCAATGAAGCTGCTATTCCTCCAATACAGCAGGCAATAATAGCTGGTAACATGAAAGGAAGCAAGTCGGACATGAGCATACGAAACTTAAGACCGATGAATCGATGGGCATAGGTGCGCCAGACAAACAACCATATGATATTGATACATACATAAACTATCACCATTGTTTGTATACTGCCTTTCATCATGATGATGCAGAGTACTGTTATCAACTGTAGAACTACTTGTGATATGATGTTCCACATATAGATGTTTGATTTCCCTTGACTGATAATAAGATTTGAAAACAGTGTGCTGATAGGGATGAAAGCTCCTCCTATGCATAGTAGTTGCATCAGAGAAATACTGCCTGTCCATTTTTCTCCTACCGTGATAAGAATAAGTTCACGTGTAACCGTTGATAAGCCAAACATGGCAGGGAAAGCTATGAAAGCTACGAATCGGAGTATTTTCCGGAAAACCCGTAATTCTCGTTCCTGGTCGTCGCGTACCTTTACTAATATAGGTTGTGCTACACTGTTTAGCATGCCTGTGATAAACTGATGCCCTGTTGCATTCCATTTATTGGCCTGATTATAGTTCCCGACTGATTGCGAAGTAAAGAATTTACCTAGTACAACCGATAGGATGTTGTTGTTTATCTGATTGGCAATATTAGTTATCAGAATTTTGCTGCTGAATGAAAAAAGAGGTTTCAGCGGACTGAAATCAATATGTAATGTTGGACGCCATGATGAAAAATGCCAGGAGCAGAGAGTTACAACTATCAGGTAAGTAAGGCTTTGAGTGGCGATACCCCAATAGGAAAACCCATAAAAGGCTAATGTGACTCCCAGACATCCTGATATGATGTGTGCGAGTATTCCTGATATGGCTTGCTGCCGTACTTTCAGATTGCGGAAGAGATATGCTCCTTGTACGGTTCCTAAGCTGGCTATCGGTATGGCGAGAAAGCAATAACGGGATAATGGCAATAATTCCGGCTCTCCGTAAAAGCGAGCTATTAACGGGGCACAGAAGAATAAAATCAGGTATGCTGCTATTCCGATAAACGTGCTGCACCAGAATACAGCGTTATAGTCCTCATGCCTGATTTCCTTCAGATTAACCAATGCGGCACGAAATCCGCTTTCTTGTAGCGAGTTACCAATCAGGGTAAATATTGTAAGCATACCTACCATACCGTATTCGGATGGAGAAAGCAATCGCCCTAAAATAATGCCAAAAGCAAGAACAAGAATTTGCTGAACTCCGTTGTTGATCGCACCCCACAGAAGTCCTTTGGCGGTTTTTTCTTTAAGTGATTGTTCGGGCATGTGTTACAAGCGTTTTAGTGTGGATAGGTGTAGTGGTAATGAAAGCGAAGAATCTCAAGTTTTGAGGATTTGAGATTCTCCGCTTACTAATATTGCAGAAGGAAGAATTATTTCACTTCACTTCCTGGTTTTACTTCTTTCAATACTGAAGTTACGGCAAGCGAGCCATCGAAGTTTTCGGCAGAAAGAATCATACCTTCACTGACCAGTCCGTTCTTAAACTGACGTGGAGCAAGGTTGGCAATAAATAAGACTTGCTTACCTACCAGTTCTTCCGGTTTGTAGTGCTGGGCAATGCCGCTCACGATTGTACGGTTCTCCAGACCGTCGGCAATCTTGAACTTCAGCAGTTTCTTCATTTTAGGAACTACTTCACAGTCCAATACAGTTCCTACTCGGATATCAAGTTTTTCAAATTCTTCGAATGCAATGGTTGGCTTGATTGGATTAGCTTTATAATTAGCTTCTTCGTTTGCCTTTTTAGTTGCAAGCAATTTGTCTACTTGTGCTTGAATTGTTTCGTCTTCTATTTTTTCGAATAGCAATTCAGGCTTGTTGAGCTGATGACCTTCTGATAACAAGTCGGTACGTCCCAGTTGTTCCCATTCGAAACTTTCCATATTCAGCATATGACGTAACTTTTCACTGCTGAAAGGCAGGAACGGTTCGAAAGCAATTGCCAGGTTAGCAACCAACTGCAATGAAATGTTCAAAATAGTAGCAACACGGTTCATATCTGTCTTGGCAAGCTTCCAAGGTTCTGTATCGGCAAGATATTTGTTTCCGATACGTGCCAGATTCATTGCTTCTTTCTGTGCATCACGGAACTTAAAGACATTCAGCAGTTTTTCTACTTCTGCTTTTACGTCAGCAAATTCTTTCAGTGTATCACGGTCGTAATCATTCAATTCACCACAAGCAGGAACTTTACCATCGAAGTACTTGTTTGTAAGTACCATCGCACGGTTTACGAAGTTTCCGTATACAGCTACCAGTTCATTATTGTTGCGAGCCTGGAAATCTTTCCATGTAAAGTCATTGTCTTTGGTTTCTGGAGCATTGGCTGTCAGAACATAACGCAATACATCCTGCTTTCCTGGGAAATCTTGCAGATATTCGTGCAACCATACTGCCCAGTTGCGTGATGTTGAAATCTTGTCACCTTCCAGATTCAGGAATTCATTGGCTGGAACGTTGTCAGGCAAGATATAGCTACCCTCTGCTTTCAGCATAGCCGGGAATACGATACAGTGGAATACGATATTATCTTTTCCGATGAAGTGGATAAGACGTGTTTCCGGATCCTTCCACCATTTTTCCCATGAGTCAGGCAATAATTCTTTGGTATTTGAAATATATCCGATGGGAGCATCGAACCAAACATAAAGCACTTTACCGTCGGCTCCTTCTACCGGTACAGGAATACCCCAGTCCAAGTCACGGCTTACGGCACGTGGTTGAAGGCCCATATCCAGCCAGCTCTTACATTGTCCATATACATTCGGACGCCATTCTTTGTGATCTTCCAGGATCCACTGGCGCAACCAACTTTCGTGTTTGTCGAGTGGCAGATACCAGTGTTTAGTTTCTTTCATTACAGGCTGACTTCCGCTGATTGCACTTTTCGGGTTAATCAGTTCAGTAGGAGAGAGTGTACTTCCACATTTTTCACATTGGTCACCATAAGCTCCTTCTGCGTGACAGCGTGGGCATTCTCCTGTGATATAACGGTCTGCAAGGAATGTATGAGCTTCTTCATCGTAATACTGCATGGAAGTCTTTTCGATAAATTCATTTTTATCGTACAGCTTACGGAAGAAGTCAGATGCGGTATCATGATGAATTTTAGAAGAGGTACGTCCATACACGTCAAACGAAATTCCGAACTCTTTGAATGAGTCGCGAATCAGTGTGTGGTAGCGGTCTACGATATCTTGCGGAGTAACTCCTTCTTTTTTTGCACGGATAGTGATAGGTACTCCGTGTTCATCCGATCCTCCGATAAATAAAACATCTTCTTTTTTCAGGCGCAGGTAGCGCACATAGATGTCCGCTGGTACATAAACTCCAGCCAGATGTCCGATATGAACCGGACCGTTAGCATATGGTAGAGCTGATGTAACGGTTGTTCGTTTGAATTTTTTTTCCATATACGTATATAGTTTATTTTAAGTTGCAAACTTATGATGCGCAAAGATAAGGATTATTTGGGAATTATCATTGATGGAAAATGGCTAAGAGAATTTTCTCTTTTCTTTTTATCTGGGTTATCGTATTTATCGTTATAAGAAAGATCGAAATTTCTTTAAAAAGGTTTGGAATGTCTTGGAACATACGGCGTTGATTGTTGTTTGACTTTTCTAGAAATCTGTATCCGACTGCTAAAGTTATTACAATGCTTTTTATGCATTTCTACAAATTCTGTCTAATAATCACTTGCTATACAATAAATCTATGTAATTTTAACTGCTGAAACGACAGTGAAAATCTTTTATTATAGTAATACTTTAAGCTTTATATTCTGATTTTCAATGATATCTTATTTCAAAACCTTAAATTTAAAATCTAATAAAATGAAACATCTGATTTTATTTGGTATAATGTGGTTATGCGGGTTGATGACAGTTGTAGCTCAAAACATTCCACAAGTAATTCCTGCATTGCAGCAGTGGAAACCGGCCAAAGGCAAAATGGTGTTGCCGGAATCGGGCAAAGTAATTATTTCTTCAGATGAGGAAGGGGCATTAAAACAAAGTGCTGAGATTCTGGTGCAAGATCTGAAAGAGATGTTTGGTTGGAATTATCGTGTGGTAATTGGTAAACAAGAAAAAGGGGCTGTGTTTTTAACTTTAAGTAAACCAGATAAGACATTAGGTGATGAAGGTTATCGGATGGATGTACGTAATGGAGTAACTATTGAAGCTCCTACTGCTAAAGGTGTATTTTGGGGGACGAGAACCTTGTTGCAGATGATCCATAATCAGCCGGAGGGGTTGATGAGAGGGCAGGCTACAGATTTTCCATTGTATCCGAACCGAGGATTCATGATTGATGTGGCACGTAAGTTCTTTACAATGGATTACCTGCGTGATTATGTAAAAATCCTTTCATTCTATAAACTGAATGAGTTACAAGTTCATTTGAATGACAATGGCTTTGTTGAGTTTTTCGGAAATGACTGGGACAAGACGTATGCGGCCTTTCGGTTGGAAAGTGAACGCTATCCCGGTCTGACTGCAAAGGATGGATCTTATACAAAGGTTGAATTTCGGGATTTTCAGAAAATGGCCGCTACCTATGGAGTGAATGTGATTCCGGAAATAGACGTACCGGCTCATTCTTTAGCTTTTACCCATTATAATCCTCGATTGGCAGCTGACAACAAAGAGTATGGTATGGATCATCTGGATTTGTATAAACAGGAAGTATACGATTTTGTGGATTCTCTCTTCGATGAATATTTGTCGGGCGAAGATCCAGTGTTTGTTGGCCCGGAAGTACATATTGGAACCGATGAATATAATAAGAAGGAATCCGAACAGTTCCGTCATTTTACAAATCATTATCTGAATTTTGTATCCAAGTATGGCAAGACTCCGCGTTTATGGGGAAGTTTGAAAGTAATGACAGGAGAAACTCCCGTTGATTTGACTGGAAAAGTGGTGAGTGCCTGGAATTATAATTGGATGGACGTGAATACATGCCTGAAAGCAGGGGCAAAGGTGGTGAATCTTTGTGACTGGCTTCTGTATTTGGTCCCTAGTGTAAATTATTATCATGATTTTCTGGATTATCAGTGGCTGTATGAATCTTGGATGCCCGAAATGATGAAAAAGGATGATCCGAAAGTAGAAAAACGCCATCCTAATTTCTTGGGAGCTATGTTGGCAGTATGGAATGATCGTGTAGGAAATGGTATCAGTCAGCAGGATGTACATGTGCGTACTTTCCCGGCATTACAAGTTGTATGCGAAAAAATGTGGAAAGGAGAAAATGCGGAGCATGTATCGTATGCGCAGTTTAAGGCTCTTTGTCAATCCACTCCCGAAGCCCCAGGAGTCAATCTGCTTGCGAAAGTGCCACAACGCACAATTTTAACTGATATAGATAAAGAGGTTACACTTTCGGGTACAGATGTGGTGACTACTTCTGTTGACGAAATAGGTTATCCCTATGCTGTGGAGTTTGAAATTTGTCCGGATTCGATTCCAAATATTGATGCTATATTGTTCAAGGGACCTCATTCGGAATTTATAACGAACTGGCAAAATACAGGCAAGTTTGCTTTCCGTCGTGATGGCTATGAATTTGTATTTCATGCTTATCGTTTGCCTGTAGAAAAGTGGACTAAGATACGGATAGAAGGAGATATAAAAGGCACTTCTTTGTTTGTAGACGGGCAACTTCTGGAAAGACTGGAAGGACGCATAGGTGAAGTATTCAATGTTAAGCATCAGAGAAAAGACCGTATATGGTATCAGGAAACGTTGATATTCCCATTAAAGCAATTAGGAGATACTCAAATGGGATTCAATGGGAAGGTGAAAAATTTAATATGTACTCCACGTTGATACAATATAATTTTATGATAAGAGTTTGATCTCGTTTTGTATAGTACCCTGAAAGTTAATGGAATATATCGGGTTTTCTAAAAGTAAACCGAAGTAGATTGGTCCAAACTATACGATAAGTTAGAAACGGCTACCTGAAGTCTTCACAGATTTGGGTAGCCGTTGTTTTTGTCAGTGGGTATAATAAGGTTTTGTTACCACACTGAATCTTAAATTTACCTTTTCCAACATCCGATTTTCATTATTAAAGGTTAGTCATCATATTACTTTGTTGATATGTAAGCGGCGTAGATCAGGTGTGAGAGAAGTAATCTAATCACAGCTGAAAACGATATACTTTTTATCTGGTGTGCTTGTCAGCTTTTATTTTATTACCAGAGGCAGTATATCGTTCAGCTGTGAATTTATTGTTATCAATCTTTAAGTTGCTGTACTCAAAGATGATATGGCTCATGCTATATCCACATTCTTATTTGTAGAAAAGCATGTGTTCATCAGAATGGGTTATTTTTTCAGTATATTGATAGGACTTTGCAGATGCAATATATTATTAGTCTTTTCAACTCCACCAGTAACTGCTACATCTAATGTAGCTTTGATATCACGTGAAGAAGCTCCTATCAAGAATTGATAATTACCACCGTCTATTACCCATGCAGAAGAATTCTCGTTGTAAGAAGCCAGATCGAATGCTTTTACTTCCATTGTAACGGATGTTGTTTCGCCAGGATTTAATTCTTTAGTCTTGGCAAATGCTTTTAATTCTTTTTCTGGTTTATTCAATTCTCCTCCTTTAGGTGCAGAAATATAAAGTTCTACGATTTCCTTTCCTGGCTGTGTGCCTGTATTTTTAACATCTACGGTTACGGTATAGATTCCATTTTCAGTTTTCACTTTTGGATTTCCGTATTCAAATGTTGTGTATGACAAACCATATCCGAATGGATAAGAAACCTGTTTTTCAAAACTGTCAAAATAACGGTAACCTACGTAGATATCTTCTTCATAATCTGTATAGTCCCACAGTTTTACATCAGACTTCTTTTCTTTAGGATCGGCCATGTTACTCAGATTGCCCATAGCACCTTCTGTCGGGAAGTTGGCAGATGAAGCTGCATCTTCAAATTTAACAGGGAAAGTCATTGTCAGTTTTCCTGATGGATAAGCCTTTCCACTCAAGATGTCTGCTACACTATTACCACCTTCTTGTCCTGCCTGCCAGGCACAGAGGATAGCATCCGGCAGATTTTTCCATGAATCGGTTTCAATCACTCCACCGATATTCAAGATAACTACAACTTTTTTACCTGCGGCATGGAAGGTTCTGCATACATCGTTGATCAATTTAGATTCTTCTTTTGATAGATTGAAATCAGAAACCTTTCTGTCAACAAATTCTCCCGACATACGTCCTAAAGTAATTAATGCAATATCTGTCTGAGCAGCCCAGTTACTTAATTGATCTGCTGACAGAGCCATTTCAGTAGGTAATGGAGTGGGTAAGAATTTTACTAATGGGTTATCTCCTTTAGGTTTATTGCGCTCATTTTCTTCTGCAATATATTTCAGGTAGATGTTTTTCAACTCATCGTTTACCTGGAAATTAGCATTCTTCAATCCATCGAGCAAAGAAACTGTATAGGCACGGTTGACATTTCCAGAACCAGTTCCTCCTGCAATGAAATTATACGAAGTACATCCAAACAATGCAACTTTCTGAATGTTGGAATTCAATGGTAAAGTCTGATTGTCGTTTTTCAGTAAAACCATACCTTCGGTAGCCGATTGGCGGGTAACATTGGCATGAGCCTGCAAATCGGGTTTGTTGGAATAGTTGTATTTTTTGAAATGAGGAGTTTGCAGAATCATGTTAAGAATACGTTCTACATTGCGGTTTAAGATTGCCTCATCCAATTTACCTTCTTTTACTGCGTTGACTATTGCTTCATACTGTCTGTCGAGTCCTGGTTGCAGCATGTCATTTCCAGCTTCCATTTGTGCTACTGCATCCTTACCTCCAAACCAGTCTGTCATAACCATACCTTTAAATCCCCATTCATCACGCAAAAGGGTAGTAAGCAGTTCTGGGTTTTCTGAAGTATAGACCCCGTTCAGATAGTTGTAAGAAGACATTACGGTCCATGGATTCGATTCTTTTACTGCAATTTCGAATCCTTTCAGGTAGATTTCGCGTAAGGCTCTTGGCGATACATGCGCATCTACAGCCATACGATTACTTTCCTGATTGTTTACAGCAAAGTGTTTGATGGATGTTCCCACTCCGTTGCTCTGTACACCTCTTACATAAGCAGCAGCAATTTTTCCAGATACCAGCGGATCTTCTGAGTAATATTCAAAGTTACGTCCGCAAAGAGGATTACGATGAATATTCAGTGCTGGTGCCAGCAAAACGTCGGCTCCATATTCCAAAACCTCATTACCGATGGCTTTACCAACGTTTTCTACCAGTTCCTGATTCCAGGTAGAAGCCAATAATGTTCCGATAGGGAAGTGTGTACAATAGTAAGTTGCTGAATCTCCTTCACGAGTGGGGTCAATGCGCAATCCGGCAGGACCGTCAGCTAGTACGACAGCCGGAATACCCAATCGTTCGATTGGGTAAGTTGTTCCAGCTGCACCAGGTACTAACTTTTTAGTTTTTCCGATAACAGCACTGTCACCGGAAAATCCTGCCATACCTGTACCGATTACCAGATGTGCTTTTTCTTCCAGAGTCATTGCATTGATGACTTCATTGATGGGAGATTTTCCTAACTGGGGAGTTGTAGGACCGCATGAACTCAGTATTGCTGCCGAAAAGGCCATTCCTATAATTAATTCTTTTTTCATGTCTGTATTAATTATTTAAATAACAAAGGAGCAAATTCTGTTAGGTATACACGCCAGTTTCTCCAGATATGTCCTCCATCTGTTTCTACGTAAGTATATTTATATCCTTTTTCGTCAAGTTGTTTACGGAAGTCAATGTTATCCTTGTATAGAAAATCTGTTTTACCGATTCCTATCCAATACAAGCGAGGTGGATTACTGAACTGGGTAGCAAGTTTCTGATCTAAGTTCTCGTATACATCGGATGTATTTTTGTTGTTGATTTGCTTGCTGGTAGCAGCAGAGAACAGACCTACATAACCAAACTTGTTTGGATAATATGCTGATATATACAGAGAATGGAATCCTCCCATAGACAATCCGCAGATAGCACGGTTGTTCTTATCTTTTTTTACCCGATATGTTTTTTCGACAAACTTTATGATATCAGGAAAAGCTTTCTCTATTTCTCCGTCCATTGTTTTAGGATTCATGAACTGAGGTTTAACCATGCTGTTGGGAGCTTCACCCGGAGCTGCTTGTTGTGCACCGTTTCCGTTAGGCATAACTACAATCATTGGTTCGGCTTTACCTTGAGCAATCAGATTATCCATGATTTGTGCTGCACGTCCTTGTTCTACCCAGGCATTTTCATCTCCTCCGGCTCCATGCAACAAGTATAAGACTGGATATTTCTTGTTGCTGCTTTCATAACCGGCAGGAGTATAGACTGTCAGACGACGTTCCATACCCAGTGTAGGGCAGTTATACCATACTTTCGATACAGTTCCATGAGGTACATCCTGTACCATGTATAAATCAGCTTGTCCGTTTCCTATCAGGAAGTAATTGGTAATGGTAGCAATATCGCGATTCTGGTATACGTTGCTCGGATCGGTTGTTTTAAAATCGTTGACATATACCGAATAGTTATACATTTCGCTTGGAAGAATAGACGATGTATATTCCCAAACCCCATTCTTACCTTCTTTCAGCTGGACTCTTCCCGGAGCTTCTACTTCTCCAAAAGGAGTCTTGATTTTTTGTGCAGGTAGAAAGTCCCCTTCAATCTCTACTTTAGATGCTTTAGGAGCAAGAATGCGGAATGTTACTGAATTATCTTTGTTTATCTGGGGGGAAACGATATCGCCCCCACCCCATAAAGCTTGTTGTGCATATCCAGCGATACTGAATAAAAATGCACCTACATATAATACTATTTTTTTCATAACTATAATATTTTTAATTGATTATATTCTTTTTTACCAGCCTGGGTTTTGTGTCATGTTAGGATTCAATGACATTTCTTTTTCAGGAATAGGTAATAATTCACTCTTGTTTTTCTTAAATCCATAGCCTTGCTGATTGACAAAGCCTTCTTTCTTTACAGTCGGTTCTTCGGATACTTTTTTGTTCATAACCAGTGAAGGAATATAGTGTCCTTGCTCTTTCAATACTTCTTCGGCATCTCCCCAGCGTATAAGGTCTTGGTAACGGACACCTTCCATACATAATTCCAGACGCTTTTCTGTCTTGATGTCATCTAAAGTGACTGTCGACAAAGGAGCCAGCTGTGCACGTTGTCTGATTTCATTGATATAGTTCAGAGCCTTGTCCTGTCCGCTTCCTGCCTGTACATGAGCTTCGGCTGCCATCAGTAAGACTTCTGCATAGCGCATGAAGCGCAAATTGATGTATTGATAGAACTGAAGTCCCGGATTATCGTACATGCAATCTTCTTTCAGAGCGCGGTATTTCCATGAAAAATAGCCTTCGTTACCTACCATGATGTTACCGTCTCTTAATGAGATTCCTAAACTTTCCAATTGTTTATAGGTAATGATAGTCTGGTTCAAGCGGTAACCATCGGCAGTTTCTTCAGCTACAAATGCATCATACAGTGATTTTGTAGGGTTACCGAAACCGTAGCAGCCTTGTGAAAAGGCTGAGGCCGACTGGTCAAAATTGAGCATTGAGGAACGCCATCCCAGCATACAGTATAGCTGAGTATACTGGTTCCACATCTGTTCCGGGTCATTACGCATTTGTGCTTCTAGAATAGATTCTCTGCAATTATTTGCTTTTACGTGTGCCAGATCGCCATATTCTCCTTGATACAGTCCATATTTGTTTGAACTGATAACTTTGTCCAATATGCTGGCAGCTTCATTATATTTTCCCTGGAACAGATAAGCTTTACCCAGATAAGCCATGGCAGCTTCCTTTGTCACTCTGATATTGGTTACATCATCGTCTATGTTTTCTTTAGAAGGCAGGTCGCTTGCTCCGTCAGGATCTCCCACTGCTGCATTCAAGTCTGATTCGATGAAAGCCCACAATTCTTCTGCGGGTGTATTTCCCTTTCTATATTCATCTGGAGTAAGCAGATGGTCTACTTTAGGTACATTTCCCCAAAGAGTAACCAGTTCGAAGTATGAAAAGGCACGGAAGAATTTAGCTTCGGCAATGGCTCTGCGTTTTACTTCACTATCGGGTGCTACTTTTTCTATTATCAGGTTGGCATTATATACGATATTGTATAGTCCGGAATACAGACTGGTAATCATGCCATGATCTGAACCAAATGTCATTTCGTTCAGACGTTCCATTTCTCCATTATCACCTCGTCCACCTCCGCCAGTATACATATCATCTGATAACAGATTCTTGACAAAGAACCAGTTGTAATGTTGTGATCTGACAGATAAGTATAAGGCAGCTGCGGCAGCTTCGGCTTCATCGTCTGTCTGGTAATATGTTTCCTGGCTTCCTACATCTCCATGTTTTGCAATATTGAGTCTGTCTTCGCATCCGGTTGCCAATGTCATGCAAAACATTCCTGCAGCAAGTGCTATATATAGTTTCTTTTTCATAATATTATTCGATTAAAATTCAACATTAAAGCCTAACATAACTTTCTTTGCGCTTGGATATGTACCCATATCAATACCCATACCGCTTGTAGCGTTTGCTGATGCTTCAGGATCGAAGCCTGGATAACTGGTGAAAGTAAAGAAATCTTCCAGTGATACATACAGACGCAGGTTATTGATAAATACCTTATTTATCCATTGTTTCGGTAATGAATACCCCAGCTGAATCTGTTTGATTTTGAAATATGAACCGTCGAATACCATGGCATCAGATACGGTATATTTGTCCAGACTCAAAGCGTTAGCTCTTGGAGCAGTAGCATTGGTATGTTCAGGAGTCCAACGGTCTTTATAGAATATTTCACTCAGTTTGTTGGCATAATCATGGTCTGGACGGTTGATACAGCTGAATACGTCATTTCCGTAACTTCCTGAACCAAAGATTGTCAGGTCAAGTCCTTTCCATGCTGCTGTCAGTGTCAAGCCATATGTGAAATCAGGAATAGCATCGCCGATGTAAGTCTTGTCATCTTCGTTGATGATGCCATTGTTATCCAAATCAGCGAAAATCGGTTCTCCATCTTCTGGGTTGATACCTTCGCAGTGATAACCGCGGAAGTAGTAAACCGGATATCCTTCTTCGAAATAGGTAATTGTATTTGTATGGAATGTAGTTCCACCAGCTCTGGTAAGTGACGGATCCAGATAAGTAACTTTGTTCTTCAAGGTTGCCAGATTTCCTTTGATGCTATAATTGAAATCACCGATGTTATCTCTCCATCCTATTTCAAATTCAAAACCTTTGTTGCTTACATTACCGGCATTGATCGGTGAAGTTGTTCCGCCAATAATGAGTGAAGGAGTTGTACCAGTGATAAGCAAATCTTTAGTCTTCTTGTTAAACCAGTCCATAGAAAGAGTCAGGCGATCGTTGAATAAACGAGCATCCAGACCGACGTTGATTTGTTCAGAAGTTTCCCATTTCAATTCATCGTTACCTAAGCTGTTCGGACGAATACCTGTTGTATAGTTATTACCTGGAACGAACGGATAATATCCGGCTGTTACCATGGTAGTTCCGTAACCGTAAAGGTTGCTTGCTAATGCAGCAAGGCTACCATTCTGTCCCCAGCTGGCACGTAGTTTCAGGCTTGATACTACATCTCTCAACGGAGTGAAGAAGTTTTCTTCAGAGATAGTCCATCCGGCAGATACGGCAGGGAAGTATCCCCAGCGTTTTTCCAAAGGAAGGTAAGACAAATCGGCTGCATCGGCACGAAGTGAAGCTTGCAACATATATTTTCCGGCAAAGTCATATCCTACACGTCCGAAATATGAATATTTGGCTGTACGGGTCTTTTCACCTTGGATTGATTTACTTGCTGAAGGGTCTCCATAATTCAGATACCAGAATGACGGATCTCTGTTGGTGATGGCATCTGCTCCGTTTGCGCTGAATCCACTGGTAATGTAGTCGTATGTAGATTCCTGGTAAGACATACCCAGCATGGCGTTGATGGTATGTTTATCGAAAGTCTTGATGTAGTTGGCGAAGTTTTCCCATTGCCAATAGATAGAAGTGCTTGATGTACCGCTGATAGACATATAATCATTGTTCTGAACAGAGTTGCCGTAAAATGGCAGGTTGACTGTTGAAGAGCGAGTACCAGACAAGCGGTAACCGAAACGTGAGGTAAATACGAATCCGTCGAATGGTTTCAGTTCTCCGTATACAGAACCGTTTACATTGAATCCACTGTTTTTAGGTACAGTATTGTCGCGCATAATCATCGGATGATAGTTCTCCGATTCTACAAAGTTGGAAACTGCATAGTAATTTCCATTTTCGTCAGTCAGCAGAGTTTTGCCATTATCGAGTGCTGCCTGCATATTAGCTGGTAAATTATCCGGACTATATGTACTTGGAGTGAGCGGATCAAGTTCCATAACGGCCTGGAAGAAACTACCGTAAGCGTTGTTTCCTGACAGTTTGCGGTAATTGTATTTTTCAATCTGGTTGGTTGTTCCTACTTTTAACCAGTCTTTAATCTGATAATCTGCGTTGACAGAACCTGTCAGACGTTTGTAGAAGTCTGCATCTCCTCTGACAATACCATTGTTGTCCAGATATGATAAAGAAAGATAATAGTTCCCTTTTTCATTTCCATTAGAGAATGACACGTTATGCTTTTGCATCTGGCCTTTGCCAAATACTACATCAGCCCAGTTTGTATCTGTAACACCATCCCAGTCGTTGTTAATCTTTGACTGTTCGAATACGCCACCTTCTACCATGTATGTAGCATATTCCTCTGCATTCATCAGCTTCGGCATTTTGCCAAGTGACTGAATGGAGTACTGGAAGTCGTAAACGACTTTTCCTTGTCCGGTTTTGCCCTTTTTGGTACTAATCAGAATAACACCGTTACCAGCTTCTGCACCATAGATGGCAGCTGAAGCTGCGTCCTTCAATACTTCTATAGAAGCGATATCGTTAGGATCGATACCTGAAATATCAGAAAGGCGTACACCATCTACTACATAAAGAGGGTCTGAAGCTACGTTAGAAGAAAAACCACGTACACGGATAGTAGGAGCTTCTCCCGGAGCTGCAGATGAAGAAATGACCTGTACACCCGAGGTCTTACCTTGTAAAGCGGACTGTACGGTAGTAACCGAACGGTTTTCCATATCTTCAGCTTTTACCTGTGAGATAGAACCAGTAACAGAACTCTTTTTCTGTACACCATATCCTACAACTACAACCTCGTTTAGGGTTTGCGTATCTTCTTTCAGCGAAACGGTTAAAGAAGGTTGGTTGACTGCGATTTCCTGAGTGGTATAACCTACATAAGAGAATACAAGGATACGTCCTTTTGCAACGTTCAATACATAATTTCCGTCGAAGTCAGTAATTGTACCGTTGGTCGTACCTTTTTCAAGCACACTTACACCGATTAAAGGTTCTTTGCTCTTTGCATCCAGAACCTGACCTTTTACGGTAATACTTTGCGCCAATGCAGATGATAGTCCCATCCACATAACCAGAACAATAAAGGCAATCGCTCTGGTCCATTGTTTGTCATTTGTCTTTTCCATATAGTTAAGAATTAGGGTTAGTAATTAGAATCCTCTCATTGGAAATTTTGAAATGAACTGCATCAGTTCTTTGTCTTGATTGTATTTGATCTCGCTTTGGTTGTTGAAAATCATTGTTGCACCTTTCTCTACTGTATACGGTTCCCATGTTGGAAGACCTTCTACATTAGGATTTCCTGTACGTGCAAACTGTATCCATGCACTGCTCATTTTGTCTGTCAGTGCTTGTGCATCTTTACCTCCACCTGTCATTGAGGCGCATCGAGCGATGTTATCGAAAACAAAAGCTATTTCCATGCAATGAGTAGAACGGAGAATTCCATCCATTACGGGTGATTCCCATGCAAACTGATACATGTAAACAGGAGCGGCGTGCTGGGCAGCTTTCCAGTTTCCTTGTTCGATTGCTGCTGGACGGAATGTTACGTCAAAATCGATCATGTCTTGAGGAGTTGCAGCCGGATATACTTTTTTGAATATTTCGATATAGTTATCGGTCTTCTCTCCATATTTAGCTTTCAGCATTTCTTTTGCCTGATCGAGAGTTGCATTTCTCAATTCGGGAACATATGTACTGATACAGAACTCATGTAAGGTTGTACCGATCATCATTGGAATATCTTTTGATAATTCGGCTTGCTTTTCGGGCTGTTGGGGGAGGATGTTTCCGTCAACGGTAGGTCCCCATCCGAATATAAAAGAATGGATGCCTTCTTTTTCGGCTTCTTTGCGGACATTGGCTATTGCTTTTTCGCCTGCAGCCAGTAATGTTTTATAAGGTATGGTCTGAAGTTTATCAATCTCTTCAGCTTTGATACCCAGTTCTTCTAATGTAGCCGCAGCTATCCTTTGGGAGTATTTGCTTTCCATTGTCCGCTGCATGGAACCACTTTGTACGATGGCTTTTTGGAAAAGACCTTTTGCAGAGGGAGTAGCGAGTAGTGTAGATACTTTTCCTCCGCCACCTGACTGTCCGAATATGGTGACATTTGATGGGTCACCTCCAAAGTTTTCAATATTTTCGTTTACCCAGCGAAGTGCAGCTACCAAATCCAGCAAACCTACGTTTACACTTTGGGCATACTTACCTCCGTAAGCTGATAAATCGAGAAAACCAAGTACGTTTAATCTGTGGTTTAAGGTTACTACTACCACATCTCCTTTTCTTGACAGAGCAGCACCGTCATATGAAGGTAGTTCCTGACCTGAACCGGCAGCGTAGCCTCCGCCGTGCAGCCATACCATTACAGGGCGCTTTTTCCCGTCTTTTAATCCTTGAGTCCAAATGTTTACACGCAGACAATCTTCACCTGGAAAACCGTCATCCCAGTTGAATGCGAAAGCTTGTTCGTCTGATTGCCATCCCATACGTTCTGCTTGTGGACAAGTAGGTCCGTATGCCCGTGAACTACGGATGCCTTTCCATTGGTCTGGTGCTGTAGGAGGCATAAATCTTTCAGCTTTGGCGTAAGGAATACCTTTAAAGGTAAATACATTATTTTCAAGATAACCACCCACTTTACCATATTGGGTTTGTGTGACGGCAATATTCGATGATGCGGAAATTTCATCGCATGGCTCATTGTGCTTGCCGGCAGCACTTGCATTTCCTGTATATAATGCAAGCAGTGAAATGAAGATTAAGGTAGAGAATTTGTGTTTTATCATAAATTTATTGTTTTAGGTTTTCCGATTGCAATATTACGATGTTCCTTTCTCTACAGTTATTTTATTTATTTTTAATGTTTGTTGCAGCGTTCAATCCTCCTGTCTTATTTGTTTAAATGTTTGTTCATTTGTTCAAAATGTGCTTTTGGAGTACTTTATGCCTTGTTTTTTGCTTATATTTGTGTCTGTAATTTTGTTAACTAGCGATACTTAAAATGAAAACATTAAGTCTTTTATTTTTTATTTTTTTATTGTTCTCATGCACTCGCAGTGGGAAAGATTTGGTTTCAGAAGTAGAAAGACAAAGTCCTCTTGTCACCAATGATATATCCAATCAACAGATTACGGCATTCGGTGAAGACGGGAAGGGACATATATGGATAGGTACTTTCCGTGGGTTGAATAAATTCAGCGTAAATGAATATCATCAGTATTTTTGTACGGATGACTCTCTTGATATTCCCGACAATCATATTCAGGATATTTTTCTTGATTCAAAAAAGCGCTTGTGGATATCGACAGTAAACGGTGTGTGCCAGTATACCGATAAGGATAATTTTAAGAATATCCGCTTGAGTGGAAATAACAGAAACGGATTGCGTTTGTCTGAATCTTCCAAAGGTGATATTTTGCTTACTACACTGACAGGTATTTGTCTGTATAATTCATCGGAAGAGTGTTTTGAACCGGCTATTTATGATTTTGATACATCATCTATGTTTATTATCAACAGCTTTGTCGATGCACAAGATAATTGCTGGGTAATAACTTCCAAGGATATGCGGTGCTATTCTTTGTCCAATTATAAAAGAACATTCTCGATGAAACGAGAAGAGTATTGTCGTGCTTCTTGTTTACTGAAAAATGGAGAACTCTGGATGGCAGGCAATCAGTCGGTATCTATATTCGATGTAAGGCAGCGCAAGTATTTGTCATTGCCCGAGGCGATAGCTTCTCATCCGGTCTTGTCACATGTTCCTGTTGAGTATATTTATCCTTATGAAAACGGTGTCTTGCTGTGTACGCAGGGAAGGGGAGTGTTTTATTACGACAAAACATCGAAGACACTCATTCATCAGGGTGAGAATGGTTTTCCTTTTGAAGTCCCGAATTTTAAGATTAGCCGTATGTTTAATGATTCACAAGGCAATTTATGGATTGGTTCAGTAGATCAGGGGTATGCAGTACATTATCGTTATAAGAAACTGTTTAACAATAATAACTACTTGAGTTCTTATTTTAAGGATAAGTCTGTTATTTCTTTGTCGGCAGATAAACATCAGAACTTATGGATTGCAACACTGATGGATGGGGTATTTGTCTATCGGTTTGGCAATCAGCAGTTGGAAAAGATAGACCGTAATGAGCTCTTTGGCAGAGGTGAAGGGAATACTGCTTATGTCAATCAGTTGTATGTCAGCGATATAGATGGAACTGTCTGGATGACAGCTACATCCAATGAAGTATTGAAATGTAAGTATGAAGAAGGACGTTTTCGGGTAGAGCAGCGATATATGGTGAATGTTCCCATGTCTATAGTGGAAGATGATAAACAGAATCTGTGGATTGGCACAGCGAGTAGTTTCCTATATGTATTGCGTAAAGGAGATAAAGCGTTTTCTCGTTTCCCGGTTTTCAGCGGCTATACATTTATTCCAGGGCTTTTACCTATAGGTAATGGAACTATTCTTGCTTCAGCATTTTACCAGCCTTTAAAACTGGTATCTGCAGATGGAACAATATCTGAGCCTAAAGTAAATATACAAGACTTTGAACGTTGTATCCAGCGTTCTGTTTTTATTCCGACCGATTTGTATAAAGACAGTTCTGGTAATATATGGATAGGAACCGTAAGTAACGGACTGATGTGTTATTCGCCTGAATCAGGAAAAGTTACTCCGTTCCCGGGGACAACTTGTACAGATATATCCAGTATCGAGGAAGATAGACAAGGAAATTTATGGATAAGTACATTGTACGGCTTAAGCAAATATATTCCTCAAACTGATAAATGGATAAATTATTATGAAGCCGACGGGTTAGGTGGCAATCAGTTTTATGACAGAGCTTCATGCTGTCTGGATGATGGTACACTTGTTTTTGGCGGTACACATGGGGTGACAATATTCCAGCCAACTAACATGCAGGTCAGACATGATATACCTCTGCTGTTTGAAGATATTAAAATACATAATACGTTGGTCCGTCCGGGAAAAGGAGCCTGTATAGATCGTCATTTATCTTATAATCCGGATATTAATTTGAAGTACGATCAAAATGGTTTCAGTATCTCTTTTGCCGCACTCGACTATAGTGAAAGTGAACGTCTGCACCATTATTATAAATTGGATGGATTCGACCAATATTGGATTAACGCTCATAACAATAAAGAAGCCTATTATGCAAATCTTCCTGCTGGAACTTATACTTTTAGGGTTCGGATTACTCAAAATGATCAGAGTACTATCGTAGGAGAAAATGCTATTCGGGTTATTGTACATCCTGCTCCGTGGGCTACATGGTGGGCATATACTTTTTATCTGATAGCGGGGATTACTATCTTGGCCTTCTTTATAAGAGCCATGTGGCGTATACGCGTGGAGAAGCAGGCTGTGCTTCGTGCAGAACAGGCAAAGGCGCAAGAGCAGTTTATCAATAAGATGAATATGAGTTTCTTTGCCAATATTTCTCATGAATTCCGTACACCTCTGACAATGATCTCCGGTCCGATTTCTTTATTGTATAGCAGTTCGGATATAACCGGTGAGAATAAAAATCTGCTTCGTATCGTACAGCGTAGTGTAAACCGTATGCTGAGGCTGGTAAACCAAATGCTTGATTTTAATAAACTGGAAAATGATACGTTGAAACTCAAGGTACGTCCTACTGAGATTGTTGTGTTTCTGAAAGAGTTGACAGATATATTCCGTGTTAATGCTGAAAGTAAGTCGATTACAATGATAACCAACGGCTTGGAAGGAAGTTTCATTGCCTGGATAGATGAAGATAAAATAGATAAGATATTTACTAACCTGATGTCGAATGCCTTGAAATATACTCCAGCTGGTGGACGTATCAATGTGAATTTTGATATTGTATCGGGGGAGGATGCTGTACAAGCTGTAAAGATAGAAGTTATTAATACCGGACAGATACCGGATGATAAACTGGAAAAGATATTCGAACGTTATTATCAGATTTCGGATGAGCATGGAGGAATATATAACTGGGGAACGGGTATTGGACTTTATTATGCCCGCAGCCTTGCCCGACTTCATCATGGGAGCTTGACTGCCTCTAATCTGAAAGACGACAATAAAGTAATGTTTACACTTATTGTACCTGTTGGTCAGTCGGCTTATTCGGAAGCAGAGCGGTCGCATGAACAAGTCAATCAGCTGGAAGCTTTCCCGCTTGAGGAAAATCCGCTTCCTGTAAAATCTGATCCGGATCTTGACAAGGAGAAAAAAACAATCATGGTTGTTGATGATGATTCTGAAGTTGCTTATTATCTGGAGATGCTGCTTGGCTCCGATTATCAGGTCGTTTGCCGTTTTAATGCAGAGACTGCACTCGAAGCTATTACAGAGAATGCTCCCGATCTGATTCTGAGTGATGTGGTCATGCCGGGAAAGGATGGTTATTGGCTTTGCCGCGAGATAAAGGAGAGTTTACAGCTTTGTCATATTCCGGTCATTCTGGTTACGGCAAAGACAACCATAGAAAATCAGGTGGAAGGACTGAATGTAGGAGCTGATGCTTATGTGACAAAACCTTTTGAGCCGCATTATCTGATGGCTCTTATCAAGTCATTGCTCAATAACCGGGCAAAGACACGTAGTTTGCTTAGCCGTTCTACTCAGACAGACAAGATGGACGAGAATGTGCTTTCACCGCAGGATAATATGTTTATGACGGAATTATATCATCTGATGGAGAGTGAACTTTCTAATCCTGAGCTGGATGTAACAAGAATGACTCAGCTTCTGAAAATATCACGAACTAAATTTTATTATAAGGTAAAAGGACTGACAGGAGAAAATCCGAGTGTCTTTTTCAAAACGTATAAATTAAATCGTGCGGCAGAACTTTTGAAGGAGGGTAAATATACAATCTCTGAAATAGCTGATATGACAGGTTTCAATACATTGTCTCATTTCTCGAAGAGCTTTAAACAGCAGTTCGGAATACCTCCTAGTGAGTATCTTAAATAGTTGGTTAATAGGAGTTTAAAAACATCAGCATGTTTTCTGTATTTTTTGTACGAATTTTAAAAAAATATCTCGATGAATTTGTGAAAAGATGCTGATATTTTTGGAAAAGGAATGTGTTGTTTTTTGCCTTTCACGGCTTTCACCGGTTCTTGATGTCAGTAATCCGGTGGAAGCCGTGAAGGGTAAAAAGAAACTTTTATTGATAAATACAATATTTTCAGGCTATTAAAAGCCGGATCCTATCTTTTTGTTTTGGCAATCATAAAGGTTATGGCTGCTATGGAAAGTAAAATTCCGACAATGATATTGGTTGTGAGAGCTTCTCCAAAGACAACAGTTCCAATGAGAATAGCTGTAACGGGTTCGAATACTCCAAGGACGGATGCTTTGGTGGCTCCGATGTTTCGTGTCGCAATAGCCAATGTAGCGGTTGATACGACAGTCGGAAGAATCGCAAGACCGACAAGGTTCAACCAGGCCATGTTTCCTGTAAGTCCGGTTGTTATATGAATGTCGGATAATGTAATTTTCCCTAAGAAGATAATTGCACCTACTGTCAGTGCATAGAATGTAAGCAGGCTGTTTGATATATTGCTGATAATTTTGCTTCGGTTGATGATGACTATAAATAGTGCATAGACTAAAGCCGAACCTAACGAAAGGATGACTCCTATCGGATTGATGGTCTGTGTAGAATCGCTCTGTGTCATGATCACTACCCCTACAAAGGTGAGAATGATGGAAAGCCAGACCGGCCAGGAGGGAACAACCCGCAAAAAGACCATGATGATAGCTACAAGAACCGGATAGAGAAATATAATAGTTGTTGCAAGTCCTGAGGCTATATAGTTGTATGCCTCGAACAAGAATACACTACTTGATGTGTAAAGTAGTCCGAGTATAAGTAACACGCCGGCTTGTTTCCATGAAATCTTGAAACTTTGTCTGCTCAATAAGAGAAATCCACCTAAGAATAATACGGCAATGGCATAACGGAAGAAAAGAATAGATTCGATGGCTGCACCTTCTTTCATTAAAGGAACTCCGAACAACGGATTTAATCCATAGGTTATACCGGTGATAATTCCGGCGGGATACCCGATAATTGCATTTTTACTGATATTTTTCATATTGGTTGAATAGATATAAATCGTAAAATTTTATATGTGTTTTTTTGATTGTTGATGACTGAATAAAATTCTTGTTCCTGAACTGTCATGCCTCAGAACCTTTAGCCGTTTTTGCATCCTGATAGGGGGCTTTCTATTCATAAAGATACTTATGTATCAGGAGAAGGCCGGTTGTAACCGGGAAACTATCCTGCCCAATTCTCGCGGTCAAGGTTGCGGTAACTGATGGCTTCTGCCAAATGATGAGGCTGTATGTGTTCGGCATTTTCCAGGTCGGCGATAGTTCTCGAGACTTTCAGAATACGGTCGTAGGCACGTGCTGAAAGATGAAAACGCTCCATGGCATTGCGAAGTAATGAGAGCCCCTTTTCGTCTGGAAGTGCATATTGGTGTAACAGACGTGATGACATTTGCGCATTGCAGTGGACTCCTGCGTCATGAGCAAATCGGTTGGCTTGTATCTGTCTTGCCCGGATAACTCGTTCGCGTATAGCTGCACTCGACTCACCTTTAGTCTGTTCAGACAGTTTTTCGAAAGGGACAGGGACTATTTCTATTTGTATGTCGATACGGTCGAGTAGCGGACCGGATATTTTGTTCAGATAACGTTGGACTTGTCCGGGGCTGCATACGCAGTGACGTGTTGGGTGATTATAATAGCCGCATGGACAGGGATTCATGGAGGCTATGAGCGTAAAGCTGGCAGGATATTCTAATGTATATTTAGAACGTGAAATAGTTATCCGACGGTCCTCAAGTGGCTGACGAAGGACTTCGAGTACGCTCCGGTTGAATTCAGGTAGCTCGTCAAGAAAGAGTACACCGTTGTGGGCAAGGCTGATTTCTCCAGGCTGGGGACTGCTTCCGCCACCTACCATGGCAACTTGTGAGATTGTGTGATGAGGGCTGCGGAAAGGGCGTACAGCTATCAATGAAGAATCTTTACCAAGCTTTCCGGCAACTGAGTGTATCTTAGTTGTTTCCAGACTTTCTGCCAGTGTCAGAGGGGGAAGAATACTTGGAAGGCATTTCGCCATCATTGATTTTCCACTACCCGGTGCGCCTATCATAATGAGGTTGTGTCCGCCTGCTGCTGCAACTTCAAGTGCGCGCTTTACATTTTCTTGTCCTTTTACGTCGGCAAAATCGAAAGGGAAGTTATCCTGGCTTCGATAGAACTCTTCTCGGGTATTGACTATTGTTGGTTCTAAGGTACGAATCCCGTTGAAGAATTCAATTACCTCAGTAATATTTTCTACTCCATATACTTTCAGATTGTTGACAACAGCAGCTTCTCGGGCATTCTGCTTGGGAAGAATTAATCCTTCCAGTCCTTGCTCACGGGTACATATAGCTATAGGAAGTGCTCCTTTGATAGGTTGTAAGTTACCGTCTAATCCTAGTTCTCCGATGATTAGGTAACGGTTCAGTTTGTCGGATGACACAGTTCCTGTAGCAGCAAGTATACCGATAGCCAGGGGAAGATCGTATGATGATCCTTCTTTTCGGATATCAGCAGGTGCCATGTTTACAACAATCTGGCAGGTGGGAAATTTATAACCGTTGACTTGCAGTGCAGACATGATGCGTTCATGACTCTCTTTTACGGCAGAATCGGGTAAACCGACTAGAAAAAATTTAATACCGCGTGAACTGTTGACTTCAATGGTCACAATTGTTGCGTCGATACCTTGTACCGCTGCTCCGAATAATTTGGTTAACATGAAGAGATTATTTTATTTCTTTTCCTCTTTTTTGATAAGTTGCTCTACTGTCGTATACAGATCTTTTTCCGTTAAGTCTTTACCAAGGACTTTTCGGTTGCGGTCTATTAAAATATTTGCAGGCAGTTTATGTATGTTATTCTGTTTGACAACCTGATTGCTCCAGCCTTTGTAGTCGCAGACTTCAATCCATTGTTTGCTGTCTTCTTTACAAGCTTCAAGCCATTTCTTTTTTTCGTAGTCGAGTGAGATGTTGAGCACTCTGAATTTCTTTTCCGGAAATTCCTTTACCATTTTGGCTAGTGAATCACGTACGGATACACTTGCTTTATCCCAACTGGCCCAGAAGTTCAAAAGTGTGTAATTATTCTCTGAACTACTCCATGTCACATATTTGCCACTACGGTTTTTGCATGAAAAATATGTGAGGTATTTTTCATTTCTTTCTGTTTTGTCTTTAGGAGGTATTGACTTTAAAACCATACTTAATATGCGGCTGTCTTTTATGTTTCCTCCAAGTGGCTCTATCAGACTTCTGGTCTTTTCAATGTCAGGCTGAGGTACTTGTACGAAATAATCGTTGATGAGATAGGCTGATACAAATGAGTGCGGATGTTGTACAATAAACTCTTCTGCTTTTTGAGTGATAGCCGCACTGTCTTTTAGGTTTTGCAAACTTTCCAGAAATTTTCCATATACACCATTCTCTCCGTCACCGCTGATAACCGGATTTTCAAAACTTCCCTTAAGAGTCATATGCAGTGTCTTATCTGCAAATACAGGTATCGTTTTTAACATATCGGGTGAAACTAGCCGGAATAATGTTAATGTATCAGGTGAAAAAGTATATGTAAACTTTCCGTCCTTGAGAATAATAGTATCAAGCTTGGAAACAGGATCGTCATAAACAACCAGAATTTCGTCGGAACTACAATTTTGCAGTTCGCCTTGTAAAACAAACTCTGGTTTCTTTTTACATGAAGCCAAGCAGATTGCAATCGTCAGGAAGAATACTATTTTTCTCATGTTTCCATTTTTATTTTCTGCGAAAGTACTAAATTATTTGTAATAAAAAAAACCGGAATACAAGGGAATGTATTCCGGTTTTCCAAAAGATATGATAAAATCAATTACTTGATTTCGTTAGCATATTTAGCAAATTCGCGGTCGATCTGAGCTTTTGCAGCCAGAGTTGCATCTTTCTGAGCAACTTTAGCCATGCTAGTCTTAACCAAATCAGCGTTGTTTGTTCTTGCACCTACGATAGCCATCAAGTAGTCAGTGTAAGCATCAGGATTCTTAACTGCATTCAAAGTATTTTTAGCTTTGTTGTAGTCTTTAGCCAGAATCTGAGCCAAAGCAGCTGAGTTAGTCTTAGTATCACCGAATGCCTGTACAGCGCGATCGTACTGACCTTGTTTGATATACAAGTTACCCAGAGCTTCATTAGCTGTGTTAGCACCAGTTGATTTGCTTAAGTAAGTTTCAGCGTTAGCTACATTACCCTTAACCAATTCGATGTAACCAAGGTTAGTGTTAACTTCAGGAGCATTAGCGTCTTTGCTAGCAGCTTGTTTGAAGTAGTTTTCAGCTGTAGTGAAGTCACCGTTAGCATAAGCCATCATACCCAAGTTGTTGTATGCACGGAAATCGTTAGGATACAATTCTGTAGTTTTCTTGTAGATAGCTTCCTGACGAGCTTTGTCGTTTGTCAGAGTAGCAGCGTACAGCAATTCGTTTGCGCTTAATACCTTAGCATCAGTATCGAATGCTTCGTTGATTTCTTCATCGCTACGACCGATAACGTCATAGTTTGCAGTCAAGCGAGCACGACGCAACTGAGGAAGGATTTCGTCAGCCAAAGTCTTGTAAACTGAAGAAATGTTCTTGATTTCAGTTTCACGTTGTTCTGGATCGTTATACATAGAAAGAACACGCAAGATCAGGTCTTTATCCTGGATGTTTGATTTAGAAACCAATTCCTGGAAACCATCCCAGTCCTGAGCAGTATACTTAGTGTCTACTGTAGTTTCGATCTTACCTTTCTTCAATTCTTTGTTCAAATACTTTTCAGTGTTGTTCTGACGATTTTCAGCCAAAGTAGTATTCAATTTAACACCACCATCAGGAGAAGCATAAGCAGAAACTTCGATGTTGTTCAACTTATAGTTCTTAGTATCGCCTGCTACCGTTACAACCTGCTTGTTGAAGTCTTTCAAACCTTCAGACTTCAATTCGCTTGCGCGAAGGTTAGCCTGCTGGATCAAGAACATGATCTGTGCTTCTTTAGCTTGTTTGATGATACGCTGGAATGCGTCTGGAGCCAAAGCTGCGTTAGCAGAGTTTACAGTAGGAAGTTCTGAAGTAGCGATAACACCATCAGCAATCTTTACAGAAGGAATAGTGTATTCTTTTTTACCTTTTTTGATCTTGAAATCAAGATACAATTCAGATTTAGCCATTTCAGGAACATAGTCGAAAGAGGCTTTCATTGTATAAGTACCACCAGTCTTGTAAGAGATTGTCTGGTCGTTACCTTGTACTTTTTCACCCTGGAATGTAGCTGGCTGGCCTTTAGCTTCACCGCCATCCCATCTCAATACTGGAGTTACTTCAACGATAGCGTTCTTTTTGAAGTACTTTTCGGGGAACTTACCTGTGATAGTAACAGGAACTTTACCTCCGACAGCTTCTAACACTTCTGGATTTGTTGTGAAGTAGTCAGCGGATAATTCGCCCATCTTGCTACATGAAGAGAAAGCAAGGACTAACAATGCCACTAAAGGCAAATACAACTTCTTAATCATGATTTTTTAAATATTAGGTTTGTTATAAAAATATAATCTAGCTGTTTTTTTATTCTTTTGGGGGCAAAGATAAGAAAAACTCTATTAGGTGTGGATGTTTTAACCTCCTTTTTTTTAAGAGATATTAAAAAAAAGATTAAATTAAGTCATTTTCTCTTTCTCTGCACCTTGATACTTAATGTTTCTAGGATGGTGCCCGATGATTTCTTGTCGTAATCTGTTCTTGTCTATGTGTGTATAAATTTCAGTTGTTCCGATGCTCTCATGTCCTAACATGCATTGTATTGCACGTAAGTTCGCTCCACCTTCTAATAAATGAGTAGCAAAGGAATGTCGGAATGTATGTGGGCTTATTTTCTTTTTTAATCCGATCAGGCTGGCTAATTCCTTTATAATATGGAATACCATAATACGGGAAATGTTTTTCCCGAAACGGCTGATAAATACAAAGTCTTCATATTCCGGTTTGATGAGTCCCTGGTTCCGTTCGATAAAATAGTTCCGGATTTCATTGATGGCACGAGGAGATATAGGTACAAGGCGTTGTTTGCTCCCTTTCCCTTCGACTTTTATAAAGCCTTCGTCAAAATACAGATCGGATATTTTCAGGTTGCATAACTCAGAAACTCGGAGCCCGCAGCTGTATAAGGTTTCTAGAATCGCACAATTTCGCTGTCCTTCACGGGTGCTTCGGTCTATACTTCCGATGAGGGCATCGATCTCTTCTACGCTTAGGACATCGGGAAGATGTTTTCCGATTTGAGGAGATTCCAGTAGTTCTGTAGGATCTTGCTGGATATAGTCATCCAGTACCAGAAAATGGTAAAAAGAACGTATGCCGGAAAGTATGCGCGCCTGTGACCGCGGGTGAATTCCGATATCATGAAGTCCGGCGGAAAATGTTTCCAGGTCTTGTAAGGTAACTTGGGTATAATCGATATTCTCTAATGTCAGGTATGCGAATAATTTATCCAAATCTGTGAGGTAAGCCTGTACTGTATTTTCAGAGAGAGATTTTTCTAATTTCAGATATTGCTTATACTTTATTATTATCTTCTCTCTTTTCACATAAGTTTTCATTTCTTTTTCGTATCTTTGTGCCAAATTTCTCAACAAAGGTATTAAAAAGTTTTAGTTTGAATAGGTATGAGAATACAAATAATCAATGGTCCCAATATCAATTTATTGGGGAAACGAGAACCTTCAATTTACGGTGCTGTTTCTTTTGAAGATTATTTGGTGACGCTGAAAGCACAGTATCCCGATGTACAGATAGAATACTATCAGTCGAATATAGAGGGGGAATTGATTAATAAAATCCATGAAATAGGGTTTTCTTATGATGGAATTGTGCTGAATGCAGGAGCTTATACGCACACTTCTATAGCTTTGCAAGATGCTATCCGTGCTGTAACAACTCCTGTCATTGAAGTACATATCTCGAATGTGCATACCCGGGAAGAGTTCCGGCATAAATCTATGATCTCTTGTGCTTGTAAAGGAGTGATATGTGGCTTCGGACTTGATTCGTACAGACTTGCTTTGGAAGCACTTTTATATACAAAGAAATAATACATTTAGAATAAGAACAAAATATGATGCTCAAACAAACAAAAATCGTTGCGTCCATTTCGGACTTACGTTGTGAAGTAGATTTTATCAGAGACCTTTTTAATGCCGGTATGAATGTTGTTCGTATGAATACAGCTCATGCCAGTCGTGAAGGATTCGAAAAATTAATCAGTAACGTGCGTGCGGTATCAAACCGTATCGCTATCCTGATGGATACAAAAGGTCCGGAAGTACGTACTACTGCAAGCGCAGAAGGTCCTATTGATTTTAAAACAGGAGATAAAGTACGTATTGTTGGCAATCCTGCACAGGAAACTACTCGTGAATGCATTGCTGTGACCTATCCGGGCTTTGTACACGATTTGTCGGTTGGTGTCGATGTATTGATTGATGACGGTGAACTGGAACTGAAGGTTGTAGAAAAGAGTGAAGATACTTTGTTTTGCGAGGTTTGTAACGACGCTACACTGGGAAGCCGTAAGAGCGTGAATGTTCCGGGTGTACGTATAAACCTTCCTTCACTGACTGAAAAAGACAGAAACAATATTCTTTATGCAATCGAAAAGGATATTGATTTCATCGCACATTCATTTGTACGCAATAAGCAAGATGTACTTGACATTCGTGAAATATTGGATGCACACAAGAGCGACATTAAGATTATTGCAAAAATTGAAAATCAGGAAGGTGTAGATAATATTGATGAAATACTTGAGGTAGCTGACGGAGTTATGGTTGCTCGTGGTGACTTAGGTATTGAAGTTCCTCAGGAACGTATTCCGGGTATTCAGCGTCAGCTTATCAAGAAATGTATTCTGGCAAAGAAACCGGTTATCGTAGCAACTCAGATGCTGCACACCATGATTAACAACCCACGTCCTACTCGTGCAGAGGTTACAGATATTGCAAATGCAATCTATTATCGTACAGACGCGCTGATGTTGAGTGGTGAAACTGCATATGGAAAATATCCGGTAGAAGCTGTTAAGACAATGGCTAAGATTGCTGCACAGGCTGAAAAGGATAAAATGGAAGAAAATGATATTCAGATTCCTTTGACTCCGGAAAATACAGATGTTACTGCATTCCTTGCTAAACAGGCTGTACGTTCTACTACATTGATGCCGATTCGTGCTATCATTACTGACTGTTTCAGTGGTTTGACTGCTCGTAACCTGGCTGCTTTCCGTGGAAAATATCCTGTGTTGGCTGTATGTTATAAGGAAAAGACTATGCGTCATCTGGCATTATCTTATGGAGTGGAAGCTATCTATATGCCAGAAAAAGCCAGTGGTCAGGAATATTATTTCACAGCATTGCGTAAATTGATTGCTGATGGAGTTCTTTCAGATAAAGACATGGTGGCTTATTTGAGCGGAGGAAAGAAAGGTACTCATACTTCATTCCTTGAAATCAATCAGGTAGGCGATGTGTTGGACAGTGAAGATGAATATGTTTTACCCAACCGTAACCGTTACTTATAATATATATGAAAGAAACGGACGCTTTGGACGACTATATACTTCAGCATATAGATGAAGAAGGAGAATACTTGAAGGCTTTATACCGGGCGACGCATGTTAAACTTTTGCGTCCCCGTATGGCTTCAGGGCATCTGCAAGGACGTATGCTGAAAATGTTTGTACAGATGATACGTCCGAAACAAGTGCTTGAGATAGGTACTTACAGCGGATATTCCGCTCTCTGTCTGGCAGAAGGACTGGAAGAAGGGGCTATGCTCCATACTTTCGAGATAAATGATGAGCAAGAGGATTTTACACGTCCGTGGCTGGAAAATTCATTGTATGCCGATAAAATAAAGTTCTATATAGGTGATGCCTTGAAGATTGTGCCTGATATGGACGTAACATTTGATCTTGCTTTTGTTGACGGTAATAAGCGTTTTTATGTAGAGTATTATGAGATGATTCTGAAAAAGATGAATTCAGGAGGCTATATTATAGCCGATAATACTTTGTGGGACGGACATGTACTTGAACCCGAACCTCATCATACAGATACGCAAACTATCGGTATTAAGAAGTTTAATGATTTGGTGGCGGCCGATACACGTGTAGAAAAAGTTATATTGCCTTTGCGTGACGGCTTAACCATCATACGTAAAAAGTAATTATTTATATGGAAACAACCAGACAAAATAAAATCGCTCGACTCATTCAGAAAGAGCTGAGTGATATTTTCTTGCTGCAAACAAAGGCGATGCACGGTGTATTGGTTTCAGTCAGTGTTGTGCGTATTAGCCCGGATATGAGTTACGCTCGTGTATATCTTAGCGTGTTCCCGTCGGAACGTAGTGAGGAAATCGTAAAAAATATCAATGACAATATGAAGTCGATTCGTTTTGAATTGGGAAATCGGGTACGTCATCAGTTGCGTATTATTCCGGAACTTAAATTCTTTGTCGACGATTCGCTGGATTATGCTGCTCATATCGATGAGCTGCTTAAGAAATAAACTCTCTTGTTCACCACAGGCTGCATCATTCTATTTCTTTTTGTTATAGAAGTGCGGTCTGTGGTGAAAAATTAATACACCATGAATTTCCCCTTTTACATAGCTCGAAGATATTTGTTTTCCAAGAAATCGCACAATGCTATCAATGTGATTTCGGCTATTTCCGTATGTGGAGTGGCACTTGCTACGCTGGCACTGGTATGTACGTTGTCTGTATTCAATGGGTTTCAAGATTTGGTAACTACATTTTTTACAGCCTTCGATCCACAATTGAAGATTACTGCTGTTCGTGGAAAGGTATTTGACGGGCAAGATAAGCGAGTGCTTCAGCTCAAAAAAATGCCAGACGTAGAAGTTTATTCCGAGTCTTTGGAAGACAATGTAATGGTGCAATATCAAGGCAGACAGGCTATGGCAGTGGTGAAAGGAGTTGAAGATAACTTTGATCAGCTGACTCCCATAGACAGTATTCTTTTTGGAAGAGGTGATTTACTACTTCATGATGAGGTTGTTGATTATGCTATTCCCGGTATTCAATTGCTTTCTACATTAGGCTCAGGTATCCGTTTTCTGGATCCGTTGGAAATATACGCTCCCCGTCGTGGTGCAAAGGTGAATATGGCAAATCCTTCTACAGCTTTTGTTACCGGTAATTTATTTTCATCGGGACTGGTTTTTGCTGTAAACCAGGAAAAATATGATGCTTCTTACATACTGACATCAATAGATTTTGCCCGACGTTTATTTCAATATACTACAGAGGTCAGTGCAATAAATCTGAAACTGAAAGCTGGAGCAGATACGGATGCAGTAAAAAAACATATACAAGATTTGTTAGGTGATGATTTCCTGGTACAAGACCGTTACGAGCAGCAGGCAGATACCTATCGTATAATGGAGATAGAAAAGCTTATTTCTTACCTGTTTCTTACCTTCATCCTGATGATTGCATGTTTCAATGTGATAGGCTCTCTCTCGATGCTCATTATTGATAAGCGCGATGATGTTGTGACCTTGCGCAATTTGGGTGCGAGCGATCGGCAGATAGTGCGTATCTTTTTGTTCGAAGGACGTATGATATCGTTTTTCGGAGCGTTTGCAGGAGTTGTATTAGGTTTGCTGCTTTGTTGGTTGCAGCAAGAATATGGCTTGATAGCTTTGGGAAGCTCTGGAAGCTTTGTAGTTGATGCTTATCCGGTAAGTGTACATGCATCAGATGTACTTCTTATTTTTATCACCGTATTATTGATTGGCTTTCTGTCGGTATGGTATCCTGTACGTTTTCTCAGCAAACGGTTGCTGAATAAGTAGGAATTGATTTATATCTTCGATAGAAAGTCAATAAAGACATTATAAAAAACGGACCTGTAGAGCTTTCTGCACAGGTCCGTTTTTGTGTATTACACTGTTTCTTTATTCATCAGCAAGGATGAAATCAAGCTGCTTCTTTTCCAGGTTAGCACGGGCTACCTTAATTTTTACCGGATCGCCAAGACTGAATTTGCGATGATGACGCCGTCCGATAAGACAGTAGTTCTTCTCGTCGAACTCATAGTAGTCGTTACCCAGATCACGCATAGAAACCATACCTTCACATTTATTCTCGTTGACTTCTACATAAAGTCCCCATTCAGTGACCCCTGATATAACTCCATCATAAACGTTTCCGATACGCTCACTCATAAATTCTACTTGTTTGTATTTGATGGATGCACGTTCGGCACTGGCAGCAGTCTGCTCCATAGCAGAGCTATGTTCGCATAATTCTTCATACTTATCAGCTTGTGCAGTTCTTCCTCCTGCAAGGTAGCGTGTAAGTAACCGGTGAACCATCAAGTCCGGATAACGGCGAATTGGAGAAGTGAAATGTGTATAGAAATCGAATGCCAGTCCATAGTGTCCGATATTATAAATAGAATATCTTGCTTTCTGCATGGCACGTAATGAAACGGTTTCTATCAGATTCTGTTCTTTTTTACCTTCAATGTCGCTCAGCAGTCGGTTGATTGACTTAGATACATCTGTTTTACTTCCTCCTGTACGTATCTTGTAGCCAAAACGTGCTATAAACTGACTCAGGTTATCCAGTTTGTCCGGATCAGGTAAGTCGTGGATACGGTAAGGAAATACCTTCGGCTTTTTATTCTTAGGAACTTTTCCGATATGTTCGGCTACCGTACGATTTGCCAGCAACATGAATTCCTCTATCAGCTTGTTTGCCTCTTTAGAAACCTTGAAGTATACACTCAAAGGCTTTCCTTTTTCATCTATTTCAAATTTTACTTCACAACGGTCGAAGTTAATGGCACCGGCAGCCATTCGCTTTTCACGGAGAATTTGTGCAAGCTTATTCAGTTGAAGTATTTCTTCCTTATAATCTCCTTCTCCTGTCTCGATGATGTTTTGTGCTTCTTCATAAGTGAAACGGCGATTCGATTTGATGACTGTATGACGAATACGGTAATCTTTTATTTCTGCCTTTTCGTTCATATTGAAAATAACAGAATAAGCCAGCTTCTCTTCGTCTGGACGCAGTGAACAGATAAAATTGCAAAGACGTTCGGGCAGCATCGGAATAGTACGGTCTACCAGATACACGGAAGTAGCTCGTTTTACAGCTTCTTTATCGATGATGCTACCTTCTTTTACATAATGTGAAACATCAGCAATGTGTACACCTACTTCCCATAATCCCGGTTTCAACTGACGGATAGAAAGTGCGTCGTCGAAGTCTTTGGCATCTTTGGGGTCGATGGTAAAAGTTACGATATCGCGGAAGTCTTCACGTTCTGCATAGTCTTCAGGAGTTATTTCTGCCGATATCTTTTCGGCTGCAGCCTCTACAGCTTGCGGATAGACATAAGGCAATCCGTATTCAGCAAGAATGGCATGCATTTCTGTTGTGTTCTCACCTGCTTTCCCTAAAATATCTATAACTTCTCCAAACGGATTTTTTGCTTCTTCGGGCCATTCGGTTATCTTGACCACAGCTTTATCTCCGTTTTTCCCTCCCTTCAACTTTTCTTTAGGAATGAAGATGTCATTGGCAAGTGTATTGCTTTCTGTAAGAAGGAATGCATAGTTTTTGCTGACTTTCAGAGTTCCTACGAAATTGGTATTGGCATGTTCCAGAATTTCAATAACTTGTCCTTCTATTTCATGACGACGGCGTTTGGCACAAAGGATAATCTTAACTTTGTCATTATTCATGGCATGCGCAGAATTGCGTTCTGCTACAAAGACAGGCTCTCCACCATCTTCCGGAATAAAAAGATTTTTTCCGTTGCTTTTACGCTGGAATGTTCCGGTCATAATCTGACCTTTATCATTCAGCTTATAATGTCCTTTTTCTGTTTCTATCAGAAAATTATCTTCTGCCATTTCCTGAACGATATCGGCACAAAGCATTTTCAATGGATGAGTAGTTAGTTTCAGTCCGGTGAACAACTGTTTCATACCGAAACTTTCCATTGGCTTCATACGGAAATAATTGACCAGCATCTCTGCCAGTTCTTTTTTCTTCATATATTTTCCGCCTTTTTTTTCTTTCTTTTTCTTTGCCATAATCGTAATGTTTTAATTTGCTGCTGTAACCTTTGGAATAACCAGCCTGATACAACAACTGTTTCTTTCACAAAGTAAACAAAATAAATGGAATAAAGGAGCAATAACTCGCTATATTTTAAGGTAGAAAGGTGAGAAACTATTATCTTTGCCGCATGGAGAAAAAAGTATTGGTAACCGGAGCAAGCGGCTTTATCGGAAGCTTTTTGGTAGAAGGAGGGCTGGAGCGCGGTATGCAGGTATGGGCTGGTGTACGCAAAAGCAGTAGCAGGAAATATTTGCAAGATAGCCGTATCAGTTTTGCTGAGCTTGATTTTACTGATTCCGACCGTTTGGAAGAACAATTGAAGCAACATAAACTGGAGCATGGTGGATGGAATTACATCATTCATTGTGCAGGGGTGACGAAGTGCCGTGACAAAGCAGATTTTGAAATAGGTAATTATTGGGCCACTCGTCATTTTATTGAAACATTGATGCGTTTGGAGATGCTTCCCGAACAATTCATTTATATCAGTTCGTTGAGTATCTTCGGACCGATAAGGGAAAAAGACTATTCTCCCATTTGTGAACAAGATACGCCTCGCCCTAATACAGCTTATGGGGTAAGTAAGCTGCATTCGGAAGAATACTTGCAGAAGCTGAAGGATTTTCCGTATGTCATATTCCGTCCGACAGGAGTTTATGGTCCTCGGGAGAAAGACTATTTCCTGATGGTCGAATCGATTTCCCGTCATGTTGATTTTGCTGCCGGATTTCGTCGGCAGGATATAACATTTGTGTATGTCAAGGACCTGGTTCAAGCTGTATATCGCGCTATTGATAAGAAAGTAGTGCGCAGAGCTTATTTTGTAAGTGACGGATATGTATATAATAGCCGGACATTTTCTGATTTAATCCAAAAAGAGTTAGGCAATCCGTGGTTGATACGTTTTACATGTCCGTTGGCTTTGCTTAAAGTAATATCTTTCTTTGCTGAAAACATAGCCCGACTATTTCATAAATCGAGCACATTGAATCTGGATAAGTATAAAATAATGAAGCAGCGTAACTGGCAATGTGATATTACTCCATTGGAAAAAGAATTAGGCTATCGGGCAGAATACCCGTTAGAGAGAGGTATAAAAGAGATTATTGCATGGTATAAAAAGGAGAAATGGCTATAAAATTGTTTGAACGTGTAGATAGTGGAAGGGGATTGTTTGCAGTAGAAACAATTAGCTTGATATACAATGCTTTAACATCTTTGCTGATTTTATTGCTTTTTCCTCGTATGGATCATCCGGGCATGATGCTACTGGAGCGTCTGGGCATTGTTATTCTGACGTTTGTCCTGATATTTCTGTATCAGGCTTTTCCCTGTCGTCTGACGGCTTTTGTCCGTATGGCTGTACAGATGAGTCTGCTCGCTTACTGGTATCCGGATACATTTGAGTTTAATCGTCTGTTTCCTAACCTGGATTATTTATTTGCTCATGCTGAGCAGATATTGTTTGGCTGTCAGCCTGCTGTTGAATTCAGCAAGCTCTGTCCTTCCATATGGTTCAGTGAACCTTTCAATATGGGCTACTTCTTTTATTATCCGATGATACTGGTGGTAGTGGTATATTATTTCCTGAACCGGTTTGAATGGTTCGAAAAGATTTGTTTCGTACTGGTTACCTCATTTTTCATTTATTATTTTGTCTATATAATGTTACCCGTAGCAGGACCTCAGTTCTATTTCCCGGCTATCGGGATGGATAAGGTAAATGCCTGCATTTTCCCTGCTATTGGGGACTACTTTAATACCAATGATTATCTGATACCTGGTCCGGGCTTTGAGCACGGTTTGTTCTATCAGCTTGTCGAGGCTTCACAGGAAGTTGGAGAACGTCCTACCGCAGCTTTTCCCAGTTCACATGTAGGAATATCTACTATTGTAATGATAATGGCATGGCGTGTAAACAAGAAACTGGCTTATGTGCTGGCTCCTTTCTATATTCTTCTTTGCTGCGCTACTGTATATATTCAGGCGCATTATCTGATAGATGCCATCGTAGGTTTTGTATCGGCATTCTTTGTTTACCAGCTTGCTACATTGATGTATAAAAGATGGTTTATCTCACCAGTTTTTAAGCTGATGGGATAAACTGTTCTATTATTCTCCTCCGAAAGTGCTTTCTATATGATCGAGTATTCCGTTCAGTTCCGGCAATGTTTCTGCGCGAAGCATGGCTATACGTGTATCCTTAAAATTAGGAATGCCTTTAAACAATGGAGATGCAGCCAGATGACGGCGGACATGAAGAATACCCCGGCGTTCGTCGAGCAGATTGACACTATCTTGTACTTCACGGCGTAAGACGTCCATTTTCCATTTGAATGACAAAGGAGGAAGTTCTTCTCCAGTTTTCAGGTAATGTTTTACTTCTTTGAATATCCATGGGCGTCCGAAGCTGGCACGGCCTATCATAATGGCATCCACTCCGTAACGGTCGAAGCATTCTTGTGCACGCTGTGGAGTTGTAACATCGCCATTACCGATAATAGGAATATGCATACGTGGATTATTCTTGACCTCACCGATCAGTGTCCAGTCGGCTTCACCTGTATACATTTGTGCTCGTGTACGTCCGTGTATGGTTAAAGCTTCGATACCACAGTCTTGCAGCTGTTCTGCCAGTTCGACGATGATTTTGTGTTCCGCATCCCATCCCAGACGGGTCTTTACCGTTACCGGAATTTTTACGGCATCAACAACAGCTTTGGTTATCTCCAGCATTTTCGGAACATTCTGCAACATTCCGGAACCAGCTCCTTTACCTGCTACACGTTTTACCGGGCAACCGAAATTCAAGTCCAAAATATCTGGATTGGCTTGTTCCACAATACGGGCAGCTTCTACCATGGTATCAGTATCTTTCCCATATATCTGAATGGCAACAGGACGTTCTGCATCACTGATGTTCAGTTTTAACATGGTTTTTCCAACTGAGCGAATCAAGGCATCGCTCGATACAAATTCGGTATATACCATGTCTGCTCCAAATTCTTTGCACAGCAAGCGGAATGCAGGGTCTGTCACGTCCTCCATAGGAGCAAGCAGTACAGGCTTGTCGCCCAGATCAATATTTCTTATTTTCATCGTAATGTTTTATAGGGTTTTACTGCAAGCAGTGCAGGTAAAAAATTGAGTACAATTATAAACAGATTGTTGAATATCGCTGCAAAATTAATAAATAAAAGAAATCCTCCCAAACCGGAAGGATTACCTTTCGTCTGGGAGGATTAAGTATTGTTTGAACTACCACTTATCGGTAGATGCTCAATTTAGGATGATCGTTGTACAGATTTTGATTTTGCAGTTCTTCTTTTTCTGTGATACGGAACAGGTAATATTTGCTGTTCACTTCGAAATCAGAACCGTCAGGGAACTTCAATGTAGAATGTCCGCTGATAAGCATACAATTTTTTTCTTTATACTCATCATCTGCATCTTCCGGAGCTAATATTACATCACCGTTTTCATCCAGTTTTGGAGTTCTTATTTCCTGGCCTTTGCTGTCGTGTGTAATATCTGCCATTGCGTACTTCTCAAATTTCTTACGTTCTACTGATTGCTGGTTACGGATGATATCGGTCAGTGAGAAACCTTCTCCCCACAGCTCTTTACGGCGTTCCAGCCAGATTTCTTTCAGCAGTTCATCACCAGTAGCAGTAACGGTTGGTGATTCGAATCCCTCTTTCATGCGGGCATCACGAAGTTCTTTCAGAAGTGTCTGTGCTTCACCAGTTTTTCCACTGATATGTGCAGCTGCTTCTGCCTTGATCAGGTACATTTCTGCCACACGCATCATGATGACATCTCCTAACATATTATTGATATCAGCGAACAGGAATTTATAGTTAAGCATGGCACACTCGCCGTAACCTGTATTCAAACCCCATTTAAACAGATCTCTACGGTAGTCATTCTTATCAAACAGTTCCTTGAAGTAAGGGTCTGTGTTGAAGTTTGTATAACCACCACCTGGAGTTGTTGTATCTTTATAATAGAAGTTATAAGCTGGAAGGTTATCATCCAATGTACAAGAGTAGCCCCACATCCATTCTTTGTTCAGTGCGTTGTTGAAACCTGACTTGTATTCCGCTTCGCTCATCAGGTAGCTATTTTTCAGCTTCATAGCTTCATCTGCATATTTGTATGCATCTTCCCATTTACGTGCATATAAGCTTGCACGTGCTCTCAGACCGGTTACAACAGTATGGTCGATTTTGTACTGATCTGTTGCATTCGAACCGCGATTGTAATCTTCCGGAATCAGGTCGTAACCCCATTTCAAATCGTTTAATGCCTGTTCGTATACTTCCGATACACTTGCAGCCGGCTTTCCGGTTGTCGCCATATCGTAGTCGGTTGGTTCTGTATAGATAGGTACACAAACAGCATCCGGATCTTTATCGATAGCGAAAGAATAATGGCTTGCCAGTAACATGTACAAGAAACCACGAGTAGCATAAGCTTGTCCCTTGATGCGATTCTTTTCTGTCTGATCTCCTGAAATACCGTCGATATTCTTGATAACAGCATTACAGTTGTTAATCGGGTCGTAAACCATGTCCCACATTACATCGTTTATTTCTCCACGTCCGTAACCATTGGTCAGATTATAACTGGAAGAATAACCATAGCTGGTTGTTCTTACGACATCCGAACCTGCAAAATCATCATTGATCATGATAGCTCCATATCCGATAGATGCGTAAGTAGAACCAGAGTTAAAGATATAGTTCCAGGATCCTCTGATTACACGGTCAGCGTTTTCCAGATTTTTGAATACAGCATTTGCTTCAAGTGAAGTTGTAGGAGCTGTATCTAGGTCACAGGCTGTTACAGAGCAAGCAGCCAGTGCGGCAAGGCATATATTTTTATAATTGAATTTCATATCTAGTCTATTTATTAAAGGGTTACATTAATACCAAATGAGAATGTTTTCATTGCCGGATAGCGGTATGATACGACACCGCTGATAGGCTGTTCAGGATCAAGACCTTGCTGGTGACTGAATGTTAACAGGTTCTCTCCCTGAACGAAGATGCTGGCATCTTTCAGTGTGGCAAAATGTATCCAGTTTTTAGGCAAAGTATAGCTTAATGTAACAGTTTTCAAACGCAGGAATGAGCGGTTTACCAACCAGCGGCTTGAACTGCTTGTGAAATAGCTTGTCTGGTTGTACGACAGACGTGGGATGTCTGTGTATCGGTTTTCCGGTGTCCAGCGGTTCAGCATATCTTCACTCATAGAGCTACCGTTTCCACCTTTTACGCTCATCATGCTAATCTTGTCGTTGTTATACAGCTTACCTCCGATTGCATAAGAGAACAGCATAGATAATGACAGGTTTTTCCAGCTAAGATCTGACTGGAAACCACCACTCAACTTAGGCAGTGAGCTGCCTACCTTCACCTTATCGTCTGGTGTCAGGCTAGAGTAGTCTTCGGTTACCTGACGGCTGCCATCTTCTGCGGTGTAATACCACTGTGGTTTACCGTTTTCCGGATTCACACCAGCCCATTCATACAACCAGAAATCATATAATGAGCCACCTTTTACCCATTTCTTTGAGCTCTGCCACATAACATCGGTTGGCAGTTCTACGATTTCATTCTTATAAGTAGTTGCATTCAAGCTCAGTTTCCAAGTCCAGTCTTTTGTCATAACTGGAGTACCACTGATTGTAAATTCCCAACCGTAGTTTTTCAGTTTACCGATGTTGGCATCGATACTTGAGAATCCCCCTGAAGGAACCAGGTCGCGGGCAAACAACAAATCTTTAGAAGAACGTTGGAAGAATTCGATAGTACCGTTCAAACGGTTGCTCCAAAATCCAAAGTCCAAACCTACGTTTAAGTTCAAGTTTGTTTCCCAGCTCAATTCTGGAGTTTCCAAACGTGATGCGTGCAGAGTAGATTCTCCTAATGAACTGCCAATTTCATAAAGTGCTTTATAAGCATAATAACCTACATTGTCATTACCCTGTGCACCGTAACTTGCGCGAAGAGTCAGGTTGCTCAGCCAGTTATTGCTTGCTTCTTCCAGGAATTTCTCACGTGAGATTTTCCATGAACCTCCGAATGACCAGAAAGTACCCCAGCGATGATCCGGATGGAAACGTGAAGAACCGTCGGTACGAACTGAAGCCGATACAAAATATTTGCTCTTATAAGAATATTCGGCACTTCCGAAGAAACTCAGCAATTTGTACTGGTCGCTGTTTCCTCCGAAGCTGCTCAATGTAGAAGCTACATCTGGTTCAAAATAACCGTCAGTAATGACACCCGTTCTTGATCCGCTGAAATTTGATGTGTTAAATTCGTAATATTCCTGACCTGCCATCAGACGAACATCATGATCTTCTTTGAAAGTATGGTTCCAGTTGATAACGTTGTTGTATGTCATACCGGTAGTACGGTCGTTTCCTTTTTCTACACTACCTGTCAACGGTTGTTTACCGTAGGTTGGGTTGCTATAGTTGTGAGTAAACTTGCTGTCATAATCAATGTTCAAAGACATTTTGTAGCTTAAACCTTCGATCGGAGTAATTTGCAAGTAACCACGTATAGATGCTGCATCACGTTTGTACTCTTTCTTGTCGTACAGCATAGACTGTGCGAAGTTATAACCGTTGTATGAACCTTTACGGTAAGTACCATAATCGTAAACACGGTTTCCATTTTCATCCAGGATATATTCTCCTGTTGTCATATCACGTTCATAAACAGGATAGAAAGAAGGAATGTCGCGTGCCGCCAATACAATATTGCCGATAGCTGTATCATTCTGCTTCGGGTAATTTTGTATAGAATGGCTGGCTGCTACATTCAGTCCGACCTGTAACCATTTACGCAAATCGGTTGTGATGTTAGAACGCAAGTTGTAACGTTTGAATCCTGAACAGATGTAAGCACCCTGATCGTCCAGATAACCTAATGAGAAATAGTATTTTGTTTTCTCGCTACCACCAGAAACACTTGCATTCAAGTCTGTATAGTGAGCGTCTTGTGTCAGGGCATCTTCCCAACTGTCGTCCCACAGAGGAGTTGCGCCGGCTACAATTTTTCCGTCTGTTCCTACAGGCTGCGGATAATTTGTTCCGTAAGGGTTAATACCCAGACCTCCTGTTTGTGTAGTAGCAACGATAGAAGAAGCTTTTTGTGCTGCTTCAACAGGGTCTGATCCGTTGTCAATATAGCTGTTGCGCAAAGCTTCCCATTGCAGCATAAAATAATCGTTTGTACTCAACTGGTCGTAATCGCGTACGGCACGGCTTGAGAAACCATATTTTGCTGATAACTGAATTGTCGGAGCAGAACCGTTCTGTCCTTGCTTCGTTGTAATCATGATAACACCGTTTGCTGCACGAGAACCGTAAAGAGAGGCAGCAGCGGCATCCTTCAGAACTGTAACTGAAGCGATATCCTGTGAAGAAATAGAAGACAATTTACCATCATACGGAACACCATCGACTACATATAACGGTGTCTGAGACGCATTGGCAGAACCTACACCACGAATGTAAATGTCGGCATCTTCTCCCGGCTGTCCGCTTGTAGAGAATGACTGCAAACCTGCTACTGTTCCCTGTAATGCTTTTGATACACTTGAAACTTGTGAAGCTGCTACAATTTTCTTGTCGATAACGCTGGCAGAACCTGTAAAAGTAGATTTTTTGGCAGTACCATATGGCACGGCAATAACTACTTCTTCCATGGCTACAGAAGATTCCTTCAAATCAACGTTGATGACTTTTTGTCCTTTTACCGGCATTTCTACGGTTTCATATCCGATGAATGAGAACACCAGTGTGCTTTTTGCTTCAACTTGTAGTGAATAACTACCGTCTATGGAGGTAATTGTACCATGTGTTCCTCCTTTGACTGCCACTGTTACTCCCGGCATCTCTTCGCCGTTGGCCGTAACTTTTCCGTTCACAGTAATTTCCTGTGCGTAAGTCGCTACACAGATTAGCAAGCTGCATAGCAGTGATAAGAATTTACTCATAAATCTCTCTCTTAATGATTTTTGTTTAATATAATTTCTCGGTTCTTTCTTAACATTATGCCTTATGTTTTTCTGTTTTCATCCCGATGAAAAACATTGATGTTTTTTAAAAGTTTTTGTGCCTTTTTGCCTTATGTTTTGTGTCGGGCGACAAAAATATAAAATAATTCATATAAGATGTAATAAAAAGTAATATTTTTTTGTTCGTTTTTCTACTTTCTGCATGCTGGCACTATATGTATGCTTTATTTATGTACTGTTTTAGAAAGATCGTTCAAGGGTTTCTGTCCGCTTGTTCGTGTGTTTGCCGGAAATTCGTTACCTTTGCATCCGAAATCAATAAGAAAAGATGAATTACTCAATAAAGGACTTCGAAATTATGGCACCGGTCGGCTCTCGAGAGTCGCTGGCTGCGGCTATTCATGCAGGAGCAGATTCTATCTATTTCGGCATTGAAAGCCTGAATATGCGTGCCCGTTCTGCAAATACGTTTACTATTGACGACTTGCGTGAGATAGCGAAAGTATGTGACGAGAATGGGGTGAAAAGCTACCTTACGGTAAATACTATTATTTATGATGAGGATCTGGCTCTGATGCGGAAAATTGTAGATGCTGCAAAAGAAGCTGGTATTAGCGCTGTGATTGCTGCCGATGTAGCTGTCATGGCATACTGTAATCAGATAGGACAGGAGGTACATTTGTCTACTCAGCTGAATATCAGTAATGCGGAAGCTTTGAAATTTTATTCGCAGTTTGCCGATGTAGTAGTCTTGGCCCGTGAATTGAATCTGAAGCAAGTACGTAAAATTTATGATGCTATTCAGGAACAGCATATTACGGGACCTATGGGGCAGCCTGTACGTATCGAAATGTTCTGTCACGGAGCTTTGTGTATGGCCGTATCGGGTAAATGTTATCTGAGCTTGAATGAATTGAATGCTTCGGCAAACCGTGGAGCTTGTATGCAGGTATGTCGTCGTTCGTATATTGTGAAGGATAAGGAAAGCGATATCGAACTGGAAATAGATAACCAGTATATCATGTCGCCCAAGGACTTGAAGACTATTCATTTCATGGATGAGATGATAGAGGCTGGAGTGCGGGTGTTCAAAATCGAAGGTCGTGCACGTGGACCTGAGTATGTGCGAACTGTAGTGGAATGTTATAAGGAGGCTATACGCTCATATCTGGAAGGTACTTTTACAGAAGAGAAGAAAGCTGACTGGGATACACGTCTCAAGACTGTATTCAACCGTGGATTCTGGAACGGTTATTATCTGGGACAACGTCTGGGTGAATGGAGCAAGAACTATGGTTCGGAGGCTACCGAACGTAAGGTATATGCCGGACGTGGTATCAAATATTTCTCGAATATTGGGGTAGCTGAATTCCTGATCGAAGCTTCCGAAATAAAAGTTGGAGATAAACTTCTGATTACAGGTCCTACTACGGGAGCCATGTATGTTACTTTGGAAGAAGCACGTGTTGACCTGAAACCGGTAGATGTGGTAAAGAAGGGGGTACATGTTTCGTTTAAGGTACCCGACCGTATTCGTCCTAGCGACAAGCTTTATCGTATAGTTCCTGCCGATGAGTTGAAAAAGAAATAATTTCTATTATTATCACATTGCAATATCCTCTTTATACATTATTCTCCAATGAAAAAGTATAAAGAGGATATTTTATTTTTTTTCTGTGCATACTTTGCAAAAAACAACAGCATTTTTTACTGAAAACATCGAGAATTTTTAATTTTTTTTGTACGAAGGTTCGTCGAGTTTGTACAAAAAAACAGGGCTCATGCCGATATTTTGAGAGGAACTTTGTCATCTAAGTAGCATGGCCCGTTATATCTTTATTAGTGAATGATAAGTCTTTCGGCCTTGGTTATAATGTGCCTTTTCTGATAGCTTCCATGATATTGGCAGGTGGACGCTGAGCCAATAATTCTTTTTTCATAAAATCCATGTAAGGAGCTACATGATCGAAATACTGATAGTAACCTTTGCATAAGTAATTTAGTCCGGTTTCTCCGGAAGCTGTTTTGCAAAAACGGTTTTTGGGACATTCTCCGTTACATGCAAAGAGATACTGACATTCCTTGCATTGTGTCGGCAGTTTCTCAGATTTATCCCGGCCGAACTGTAATTGCTTTTCACTGTACATCATTTCTACCAGCGATTTTGAATAAATGTTTCCTAATTTGTACTGTGGAAATACGAAGTGGTCGCAAGCATATACATCGCCGTTGAATTCGATTACTCCGGCATGGCCACAATTTTTTGCCAAAGAGCAAACTCCAGGTTGCTCACCTACCCAGTTGGCAAGTGTAGCATCGAATAATTGTATAAAATATTCGCCGACATCATTTCGTACCCATTCATCGAAAATGGTACAGAGAAAGTTTCCCCATTGTTCGGGAGTGACGGAAAAATCGGTTACGGTTTCTGTTGCTCCTTCCTCTACCGAGGCCAGATAACGCCCGTCGGAATGTTGGAATATACGCTCTACGATGGGAGTAAACTGTATGTATCGGCACCCTATTTCCTTAAAGAAGTGATAGAAATCGAGCGGATAGTCGGCATTGAAATCATTTACTACTGCAAGTGCATTCCATTCTACCTGATGTTTGTTTAACAGGTTGATACCTTGCATTACTTTTACAAATGAAGGTTTTCCCTGCTTGTTCTTCCGGTATTCGTCGTGAAACTCCTGCGGCCCGTCAATAGAAACACCTACCAGCCAGTGATTGTCGTGGAAAAAACGGCACCAGTCATCGGTCAGGAGAGTTCCGTTGGTCTGAATACAGTTGTCGATTGTTCTGCCTCCTGCATATTTTCTTTGTAAGGCAATTACCTTCTTATAGAAGTCGAGTGGGCGCATCAGTGTTTCTCCACCATGCCAGGTGAAGAGGACTTGTGGCATAGTCTGACTTTCGATATATTCTTTGATAAACTTTTCCAATAGTTCATCTGTCATTATCTGCCTGGGGTTGTCCTGGTAAAGTTTAGCCTTTTCCAGGTAGTAGCAGTAATGACATGCCAGGTTGCAAAGAGAACCCACTGGTTTTGCCATGATATACATCGGGCGTGCAAACGGGGCGAATGTGTTCATTATTGTATGATATTAGGTTAGGAATGATTCTATTTATCAGGTATTATTCTAGTGTAATACTTTTTACATGTACTTTCTGATGCAGGAAGATGGATGCTGCTTCCTGAAACTTTTCAACAGATTCGGTTGTGAGAAACTCACAAGTTCCGCCTGCTGTGCAACGTGTTCTTATCTCCGAGTGACGGCGGAGGTAATCTTTTAAACTGGCTGCTACGTATTCTCCTTGAGCTACCAGACGGATATGTGGGGGGGTGAACTGACGTATTTTCTCTATCAGCAAGGGATAGTGTGTACAGCCTAAGATGATGGTATCTATTTTCGGATCTTGTCCCAAAAGTTGATTAATATATTCCTGTACAAAATAATCTGCTCCCGGAGAGTTAAATTCGTTGTTTTCTACTAATGGAACCCAAAGCGGACAAGCTACACCAGTGAGTTGTATATCCGGAAAGAGCTTATGCAGTTCTATCGGGTATGACTGAGATTTTACTGTTCCGGCTGTGGCAAGCAAGCCAACATGGCGCGAAACTGTGATGTCACCGATACATTCTGCTGTAGGACGGATTACTCCCAAAACTCTACGGGTTGCATCTATATGTGGAAGATCGTTTTCCTGAATACTTCTCAGGGCCTTTGCCGAAGCTGTATTGCAGGCCAAAATGACTAATGGGCAGCCTAAATCGAACAGCTTGCGTACAGCTTGCAGTGTAAATTCATAAACAACTTCGAATGATCTTGTTCCGTATGGGGTGCGGGCATTGTCCCCCAGATAGATATAATCGTACTGAGGCAGTAATTCACGGATTTTATCAAGGATTGTCAGCCCTCCATATCCGGAATCAAATACTCCGATTGGTCCTGTGGCAGAAAGCATGGATATGACTTGATTAAGTGTGAAAAAATAATTGTCATTGACCTCACCCTTTTGGCTGGAGGTGAGAGCCAATGACAACTTTATTTTGTTACGTTGAAAACGTATTTCTTATTGAGCAGGAGCTGCTGCTGGTGCTGCTGCAGGAACAGCTGTCAGGCTGATACCTAATTTTGTTTTGATATCATTTGTAACATCCTTAGACATAGTGTCGTTGATGTAAGGAATATCTGTACGGTTCAGGTCGAACACATAAGTATAACCACCTGCTGCACCGATTGCTTTTACTGCATCTTCCAGTTTCTTATAGATAGGTTCCATCATATCTGCATAAGCTTTTTGCAACTGCTGCTGTGCATCTTGCTGGAACTGCATTCCTTTGTCAGACAGCTCTTGTAATTCTTTCTGACGACGTTCCTGGATATTTTGTGGAAGAGTTTTCTGTTCTTGTTGATATTCAGCAAACTTTTTGTTGAATTCATCAGAAGCACGTTTGATTTCGTCTTCATACTGTTTCTGCAATGCCTGAATGTCTGTCTGAGCTTTTGTATATTCTGGCATTACAGGGATAATGTCCATAGACTTGAAGTGTGCGAACTTCTGTGCGAATACGCTCATAGGAGCGATAAGTAAAAGTAATAAAGCAATTTTTTTCAACATAATCTTATTATTTCTATTTGTTATTAATTTATTTCCGTTTTTTATTTGCTGTCTTTCTTTGACTTTGCAAAAGTATAAAATTAATTTGAATATCCTAATTTAGCGAGCACTTCGTTGCTGATGTCTATACGTGGAGAAGCAAAAATCATGCTTTGTGCTGATGCTCGGTCGATTACTGCATCATAATTTTTCTGTGTTGCAATATCTTTAATAGCATTGTATATGGCATCCTGAATAGGAGTAATCAGTTCCTGACGTTTTTTCATGCCTTCACCTTCGGGACCAAAATACTTTTTCCGTAAATCTGCTGCTTCTTTTTCTTTGGCGATAATGGCATTTTCTTGTGTGGTTTTTTGAGTAGCTGATAAGTTAGAAGCGTTTTTCTGATACTCATCATACATTGTTTTCGCTTCTTGAGCTTTAGCTTCTACTTCACTTTGCCATTGTTTTGACAGGCTTTCCATTTGCTGGTTTGCTTGTTCATAGGCAGGGATTTGTTTCAGGATATACTCCATATCCACCAAAGCAAATCGCTGAGCTTGTGCTGCTATACTGCACACGAGCAATGCTGCTAGAAAGAAAACTTTTTTCATAAGCAATGTTGTTTTTAAATGTAATGAAGAATGATAAATGAAGAACTGGCTGTTAGCCATAGCTTTGGATTCTTCATTTCTCATTCTTCTATTCTTCATTAAATTGGTTTGTCTGCATTAGAACTCTTGTCCGATGATGAAGTGGAACTGGCTTCCGCTATATTGAGTAGAACCGTTGATCTTATCGAAACCATAAGCCCAGTCAATACCCATCATACCAATCATCGGCAGGAAGATACGTACACCTACTCCGGCAGAACGTTTCAACTGGAACGGGTTGAAGTTACTTACATCATTCCAAGCGTTACCTGCTTCTACAAATCCCAAAGCATAGATACTTGTTGAATTTTCCAACATCAACGGATAACGTAATTCAGCTCCCAGGCGGATGTAAGCATAACCTTCACTACCGTACGGAGTTAAAGATCCGTTTTCGTAACCACGCAATGCAATTGTTTCTGAAGCGTAGTTGTAACTATATCCTGTCATACCGTCACCACCTACATAGAATGTTTCAAACGGTGAGCGTTTGTATTTGTTGAAGTGTCCCAGAATACCAAACTCTGTACGTGTCATGATAACCGGACATTTCTGGATATCCATCAGGGCTGTATAAGTTTTTGCTTTGAATTTCCATTTGTGGTATTCAATCCACTTATACATGCTGGCTGCTTCATCATAATTATTCTTTCCATAAGTAGAATAATCTTTCTTACTGAACAGTGAGTAAGGCGGAGTAATCTGCAAAGAAGCGCTGAATTCAGAACCGTAACGCGGGAATATCGGGTTATCGGTTGAGTTACGTGATAATGTCAGGTTCAGGCTTAAGCTGTTACAGTTACCGGTATTCATGTACTGTCCGTTGTTCAGCATGATATACAGATAGCTCCAGTCTTTCAACATGAATCGCTGGTAAGATAATTCTGCCATTAATGTAAAGTAGTCGTCCGGCCAGCGTAGACGTTTACCCCAACCTAATGACAATCCGAACATCTTGATAGACTTGTCAGGGTCGTAATATGATTCGTAATTGTCATAATAACCACCATAGTAGTTTCCATATCCACTTAAGTAGTTATAGTAGTTGTTCATATATGCAGAGTTGTAATACTGACTGCTGACGTCTGTCTGTACAGAGTAGAATGCTGATACAGACAATGAATTAGGACGTTTTCCACCAAACCAGGGATCAAGGAATGATATACTGTATGACTGGTAGTACTGTCCGTTGGTTTGTCCACTGATGGTCAATGTCTGACCGTCACCTTGTGGAAGGAATCCACGGAAGTTATCATTCTTGCGGAACAAGTTTGCAAATGAGAAGTTTGTAAACTTCAAACTCAATTTACCAATAATACCTGTTTGTCCCCAACCAGCTGAGAATTCTACCTGGTCGTTTGCTTTTGATTCAAGTCCCCAGTTAATATCAACCGTTCCATTTTCGTAATTTGGCTGAACATCTGGTTTGATGTTTTCCGGATTGAAGTGTCCCATCTGTGCAATTTCACGGTAAGAACGTTCAAGGGCTTCTTTACTGAACAAGTCTCCCGGACGGGTACGAAGTTCACGGCGGACTACATTTTCATACAATCGGTCGTTACCGTTGATACGTACATGACTGATACTTGCCTGTGGACCTTCTACGATACGCATTTCCAAGTCGATAGAGTCACCGTCGATATTTACTTCTACCGGATCAAGGTGATAGAATACGTAACCACGGTTATAATAATTGTTACCGATAGCATCTTCATCGTTACTGATACGGTCGTTCAACAGTTTCTGGTTGTATACATCTCCTCGCTTCATTCGAAGTTGTTCATTCAGGAGGTCTGAAGGATAAACTGTATTACCTACCCATGTAATATCTCGCAGATAATATTTGTTACCTTCATAAATCTTCATGTAGACATCTACTGTCTTTTCATCATAGGGAGTAACGCTGTCTATCTCGATGATTGCATCACGATATCCCAGCTCATTATATTTGTCTATGATCTTCTGCTTGTCTTCTTGGTATCTTTCATCGATGAACTTCTTGGCACGGAATAAGTTGACCAGTTTTCCTTTTTCATTGGTCTTTTTCATAACGCGCTTCAATTTCTTGTCTGTCAGTACACTGTTGCCATCGATTGTAATCTTGTGGACTTTTACTTTATCTTTCTTATCGATGTTTACATCAACATATACCTGTTCCTTGTTTGCAGGATCTTCGCTTTCTACAATATTGATTTCTGCGTTTTTGAAACCTTTATCATCGAAATGTCTTTTGATAATGATCTTTGCACGGTCTATCAGGTTAGGAGTAACCTGGCTTCCTTTTGCCATACCCAATTTTGCCTGCAAGTCTTCACGTTCGCTTTTCTTTACTCCGTGGAATCGGATATCAGTAATACGTGGGCGTAAAGACAGATGGATATACAGATAGATTTTATTGTCTTCTATTTTTTCTGCTGTGATTTTAACATCAGAGAATAACCCGTGACGCCAGTAGCGCTTGATAGCACTGGTAATGTCATCACCCGGTACAGTGATTGTCTGTCCTACGGCAAGTCCTGAAATTCCAATCAAGACATAGTCTTCGTAGTTTTCAATATCTGTAACTTTTATGTCGGCAATTTCATACTTTTTGGGTGTTCCATTATACAAAATTACCGGCTGGTCGTTTTCTGTTTTGTTATTTTCTTGTGCATTAACAGTTGAATAGCTGAAAATGCAAGCCAAAGCCAATAGAATGATAGAAAGACAGTATCGCATTTTTTACTTCAATATTTGTTCACTTGTTTTGCCAAATCGGCGTTCTCTTCGTTGATAATCACAGATTGCTTTACATAATTCTTCTTCCTTGAAGTCAGGCCAGAATGTATCGCAAAAATAAAGTTCGGAATAGGCACATTGCCATAGCATATAGTTGCTGAGGCGGATTTCTCCTCCTGTCCGTATCAGCAGGTCGGGATCAGGCATAAAGTTGGTTGCCAGATATTGGCTGACCGTTTGGTCGGTTATATCATTTATATTCAGTTCTCCACAAGCCACCTTCTCTGATATTTCTTTGACTGCCTTGGTTATTTCCCATTTTGAAGAATAACTCAATGCCAATACCAGACACATACCGGTGTTTTTTGAAGTTCGTTGTACACATTGATTCAGACGATTCAGTACATCGGCTGGTAATTTTTCAGTTTCTCCAATAATACGGAAACTGATATTGTTTTTCATAAAGGTTTCTTCTTCGATAGAATCTATCAGAAGACTCATTAATGCTGCTACTTCGTCTGCTGGGCGATTCCAGTTCTCGGTAGAAAAAGTATAAAGTGTGAGATATTTTACTCCCAGATTTGATGCTTCTTCTGCAATGACATGAACAGTTTCTGCACCCGCCTGATGTCCGAGCGAACGAACTAGTCCTCGCTGTTTTGCCCATCGCCCGTTTCCATCCATGATGATGGCGATGTGGGCGGGGATTCGTGTCTTATCCACTTGGTCTTTATATAGCATAGCTTTCGGATTATAAATGTATTATTCCCATTTAGGAAGGAATCCAAAATGGTTAATTCGTCCTCTACTCATGTATCCGTTGTTCCAGATTATCCAAATAAAGTTATCTTTGTCAACAACACACGAATAACTTCCTTCACCCTTAACTTTTCCTCTGTTATACAATTCTACGAAAGATGTACCTTCTGTAGCAAATGTCATATCTTCTTTAACGGTTTCCCATGTCAGACCGTTATCTGTAGAACAGAAGAGTGTACTGAACGGATTCTTATAGTCTGTATAATCTTTACTTGTAATTTCACCGCCGAATACATATAGCTTCTTGTTATAATAAATCAATGAAGGATCAACAATATTCGGGCATCTGAATGTGTCTGCTTCTTCATAATTATAAGTACTCCATGTATTATCGTTTGTCAGGCGTGTAGAAACGATACCAGAACCATCTGCTTTTTCTGTATTATATCCCATAACGACAGCACGGGTCAGGCTGGTATTGTAAGAAACCGGAATATTTACCGATAACGTTCTTGTACCTTTGCTAGGAAAATCTGTTATATTATAATTTTCTGTTGTTCCACTATTGGCTTGTACATCATATACATACGATTCATCTTTGGCAGTGCGTGCATATAACAGATTGTCTATGCCAGCAATAAGTTGAGACAAATTAGAAACCGAAGACGCTTCGTAACCATTATCTGTCAGTTTATACAAAACCTGTTCTACGAGGAAGTAAATATTACCTTGGCAAAGTGTTGCAGAGTAAGTATCTGTAGCATCAGGCAAATTAATTGTTGTCCATGATGTTCCAGGCGTTCCGTTTGAAACAGACGTGTATTCAACTACCTGTTTGCCATTCTGTGTAGTTCCGAATACATAAATCTTATCATTGGCATAAACTGCTTTTTGCTTGATTAAAGTGCCGGAAGTAAATCCTGCTCCGATGGGTTCTTTTGTCCATTGTAAAGAGTCAGGTTCCTGATTGTGAACATTGATTTTTACACGATAAGCCTTACCCATTACGCCGCTATAAGCCAAAACTTTGAAGGAAAGTCCTTCTGTTGGAGCAAATGCAAAGTTGATAGAATCGCTTGAAGTCCAGAGAGTATCTTTGGCTTCAGCTCCTTCTGAATCGATTTTACCATACAGAATATAATCAGTGTCAGCTGTGATTTTTGTGAGCACTCTTGAGATATCAGTTCCAACAGGAAGTGAATCTTTATTCTCAATGGTTCTCATAGCCTGATTGATGGTGAAAGGATAATTTGCCATGGAAATGGTATCCGTATATGTAGAATCTTCTCCTTTCGAGTCTTTTCCAACTCTCTTGACATGCAGTGTACCAAGTGAGAATGAAGTAATGCTTGTTTCAGAACTATAAGTAACCTGCTCAATATCATTGTCCAGACATGAAGTCATTGCAGACATCGTGACGAGTAAGCTAACTAGCAGTATGGGTAAAAACTTTATTTTCATTTATAAAATTGTCTTTGATTACAAGTTGCAAAAGTAGAAAGTTTTTTTTCGAATAGGAACTTTTATATCAAGTTTTATATAAAATTATGGATAAGCGTAACTTTTTTATCTGTGAATTGGCATATTTTTGTGCTTATTTTTCATAATGAATGATGGTGTTTTTATCTCTTGACAAAACCTGTTTGCCATATCCTGCAGGAACAACAGGGTGTTTTACTCCTTTATGGAGTAGTGCTTCAGAGTATTCTATATAAATTTCATCCCATATTTCTTCGTCAATAAACGATTGCAAGAGTTGACTTCCTCCTTCTACGAGTAATGACTGAAGTTTGTTTTCGTATAATATTTGTAATATTTGTGGCAGAATATTCTGATTGAAATCCAGTTTGTAGTAAATAATATTTGTCGTCGATTCTTTTTCTAAAGCTGTAAATACCCATGTCGGGGTCTTACCGTCGAATAATTTTAAGTTCAAAGGCAGAGTCAGCTCTTTATCTATAACCAGTCGGATAGGATTTTTACCATACCAGTTGCGTGTTGTGAGTGAAGGGTTATCCAGTAAGGCTGTTTTACGTCCGACCAGGATAGCTTGATGTTCTGCCCGTTGCTTATGTACATACATGGATGTTATTGGAGTAGAAAGTATAACAGGCTGGCCGCTTTCACGATTCACATCAATAAATCCGTCTGCCGATTCTGCCCATTTTAATGTTATGTATGGGCGTTTCTGGATATTGAAAGTTACGAAACGTTTTATTAATGCCCGACATTCATTCTCCAGAACTCCGACTGTCACTTCAATTCCGGCATCTCTTAATTTCTGTATACCTCTGCCTGAAACAAGTGAAAAAGGATCGACGCATCCTACTACTACACGAGGAATACCTTTACTTATGATTAAATCGGCACAAGGAGGTGTTTTCCCATAGTGAGAGCATGGTTCCAGACTGACATAGATGGTAGACTTTTTAAGCAAACTCTCATCTTTTACAGAACGGATTGCGTTGACTTCGGCATGGCCTTCTCCGCAACGTACGTGGTAACCTTCACCGATAATACGATCGTTGCAGACAATTACGGCTCCTACCATTGGATTTGGTGCAGCATTGCACATCCCGTTACGCGCCAGTTGTATGCAGCGGCGGATATATTTTTCATCTTTTGTCATATTCGGTTTGTTTTTTATTCTTACATTTGTACCTATGCATCCTATTTATACTTACATCAGGCAGACGCTTGCAGGAGTTTACCCGGAAGAGGAAACAGCGGCATTGGCAAAGTGGATATTGACAGATGTATTTTGTCTGTCCACCACGGAACTCTATGCGGGCAAAGATATGAATTTTTCTAAGAACGAGTGTGACAGGCTGGAAGATATTCTTTCCCGCCTGAAACGATATGAACCTTTACAATACATATTGGGTAAGGTCGATTTTTGTGGATTACCTTTTGAAGTGGCTCCTGGAGCCTTAATCCCCCGGCCCGAAACTGCTGAACTGATAGACTGGATTATCTCGGATTACACAGATAAAGCCGGAGTACGGATTTTGGATGTAGGAACGGGTAGTGGCTGTATTCCTATCGTATTGGGCAAAAAATTAAAAGACAGTAAAATAACTTCATGGGACGTGTCAGAAAAAGCATTGGATATTGCTCGGCGGAATAAACTTCTCAACCAGGTTGATATCACTTTGGCTCAAGTCGATATCTTCGATACTGCGTTACCGGATATTCATGTCGATGTTCTGGTGAGCAATCCTCCGTATATTACAGAGAAAGAACGTAGTGGGATGGAGCGAAACGTATTGGATTGGGAGCCGGAACTTGCTTTGTTTGTTCCGGATAATGATCCGCTCTTATTCTACCGACGGATAGCAGAAGTGGGTTGTAATATTTTAGTTTCAGGTGGTACTTTGTATTATGAGATTAATCGGGCATATGGCAAAGAAACAGTGCAGTTGCTTGAAGGAATGGGGTATCAATCTGTAGAATTAAGAAAAGATATGTTTGGCAACGACCGTATGATAAAAGCATTCAGACCATGAAAGAATATACCGAAGATGAATTGAAATATAAAGCCGAAGCATATTGCTCAACGGCCGAACATTGTCCTTCTGAAGTAATATCTAAATTGAATCTTTGGGGAGCCGATGATGTAGTGACAGAACATATTCTGGAGCATTTGAAAAAAGAACGTTATCTGGATACTCAGCGCTTTTGTAAGGCTTTTGTTCGTGATAAGTATCGGTTTGCGCGTTGGGGAAGAATGAAAATTACTCAGGCACTTCGTCAGAAGCAACTTTCTTCGGAAGATATTGCTGCAGGTCTGGATGAAATAGACGAAACCGAATACTGTGAGAACTTGAAAGAACTGTTGCGTCAGAAGAGTAAAACTGTTTCGGGGAAAAACGAATACGAACGCAATACAAAACTTATTCGTTTTGCTGTAGGCAGAGGGTTTACAGTAGATGAGGTGTTGCGCTATATTAAACAGAAAGATCCTGATGAATTTATGGACTGACATACGGGATTTCCTTTTTCCTCGCTTATGCCTGTCGTGTGGGAAGAAACTCTTGCAAAGCGAAGACGGACTTTGTATATCCTGTTTTTCGTCATTACCATATACGCATTTAGGTAATACTTCAGGCAATGAAATGGAGAAATGCTTTTGGGGACGTTTCCCGGTTGTTCGTGCTTCTTCACTTTTTTATTATGCAAAAGGAGGAGATGTAGCTCAGATTTTATATGCCATGAAATATCATGCGCGGAAAAAACTTTGTTGCAAGATGGGTGAATATATGGCTGGAGAATTGTGTGATTCTGGCTTTTTTGAAGGAATAGATTATCTGCTTCCGGTTCCTTTGTTCTCTTCCCGATTGCGTCAGCGAGGATATAACCAAAGTGAGCTTCTGGCGCGGGGTATATCACGTGTAACGGGTATCCCTCTCTGTACAGATGCAGTAGTGCGCTCTCGTAATAATGCGACTCAAACCCACAAAAGCGGTTATGCACGTTGGCAAAATGTAGACCGGCTGTTTTTGCCTACACCCCATGCTGCAAACTTGCATGATAAACATATTTTGCTGGTTGATGATGTTCTTACTACAGGAGCTACGCTGGTAGCTTGTGCCGACGCACTGCTTGGAGTGGAAAATATAAAGATTAGTGTGTTGACTTTGGCATGGGCCCGATAAACAAAATGATTTCTTTAACTAAAAAAGATACACATATATTTCCTAATCACGTAGGATTTACATAATTTTGCACCAACGTTTATCAGATATATTAAGGTTATGAAAGCTTTGGAAAGATTATTTGCAGAAAAATTGCTGAAAGTAAAAGCCGTAAAGATTCAGCCGGCTAACCCGTTTACTTGGGCTTCTGGTTGGAAATCGCCTATTTATTGCGACAACCGCAAGACTTTGTCTTATCCAGCATTACGTAATTTCGTGAAGTTGGAGCTTTGCCGCGTTATTCTTGAAAAGTTTGGTGAGGTAGATGCTATTGCCGGCGTAGCAACAGGAGCTATCGCTCAGGGTGCTTTGGTGGCAGAAGAATTGAACCTCCCGTTTGTATATGTACGTTCAAGTCCAAAAGATCATGGACTCGAAAACTTGATTGAAGGTGAACTTCGTCCGGGTATGAAAGTTGTTGTTGTAGAAGATTTGATTTCTACAGGTGGCAGCAGCTTGAAGGCTGTTGATGCTATTCGTCGTAATGGATGCGATGTTATCGGTATGGTAGCTTCGTTCACTTACGGTTTCGATGTATCAGCAGAAGCATTCAAGAATGCAAAAGTAGAGCTGGTAACATTGACCAACTACAATGCAGTGTTGGATGCAGCTTTGAAGACTGATTATATTGACGAACAGGATATACCGGTTCTTCAGGCTTGGAGAGAAGATCCTGCACACTGGACTGGAAAATAATTGAAATTAAATAATTATACTGAGCACGGATTACACGGAGTGCACGGTTTTTGTCAGCAAACCGTGTTTTCTGTGTAATCCGTGCTCTTTTTTTATAAAAGATTATGGTACAATTTGAAAGCACAGTAAAACATATACCTTATAGCCAAGAGCGGGTATATAATAAATTGTCGGATTTAAGCAATCTGGAATCAGTGCGCGACCGTCTGGATATGATGAAAGATAAGTTGGGTGGTAAAATAGAGGACTTGTCTTTCGACCGTGATTCATTAACATTAAAAGTACAAGGTATCAATTTGACATTGCGCATCATCGAACGTGAACCGATGAAGTGTGTTAAGTTCGAAGGTGACAAAACTCCTGTTCCATTGAATTTATGGATACAAATACTTCCGGTAACAGAAGCAGAGGCTAAAATTAAGGTCACCATTCGTGCCGAAGTGAATATGTTTATGAAAGCTATGATTTCTAAACCGTTGCAGGAAGGAGTAGAAAGACTGGCGGATATGTTAGCTATGATACCTTATTAAAAAATAGAACTATGGCTCAGAAACTTTGGGAAAAAAGCGTTCAGGTAAATGAGGAAATAGACCGTTTTACCGTAGGAAAAGACCGTGAGCTGGACCTTTATCTGGCTAAGCATGATGTTTTAGGTTCGATGGCTCATATTACTATGCTTGAAAGTATTGGTCTGTTGTCGGCAGATGAGTTGCAGGTTCTATTGGCAGAACTGAAGAATATTTACGCTTCTGCCGAACGTGGTGAGTTTGTCATCGAAGACGGAATAGAAGATGTACATTCACAAGTAGAGCTGATGCTGACTCGCAAGTTGGGAGATGTTGGAAAAAAGATACATAGCGGGCGCTCGCGAAATGATCAGGTACTGGTCGATTTGAAACTCTTTACTCGCGAGCAACTTAAGCAGATTGCTGAGGCTGTGGAAGATTTGTTCCATGTATTGATTTCTCAGAGTAATAAATATAAAGATGTATTGATGCCGGGATATACCCATTTGCAGATAGCTATGCCTTCTTCATTTGGTTTGTGGTTTGGTGCTTATGCCGAGAGCCTGGTTGACGACATGATGTTTTTGCAGGCAGCATATAAAATGTGTAACCGCAATCCTCTTGGTTCGGCAGCCGGTTATGGTTCATCTTTCCCGCTCGATCGCGAAATGACAACCCGCCTTTTGGGATTCGACTCAATGAATTATAATGTGGTTTATGCTCAGATGGGACGTGGAAAGATGGAGCGCAATGTGGCATTTGCATTGGCCTCTATCGCCGGAACCATTTCGAAAATGGCTTTCGATGCTTGTATGTTCAGCAGCCAGAACTTTGGCTTTGTGAAGCTCCCCGACGAATGTACCACAGGTTCTAGTATCATGCCTCATAAAAAGAATCCGGATGTATTTGAGTTGACTCGTGCAAAATGTAACAAGTTGCAGTCACTCCCTCAGCAGATTATGATGATAATGAATAATCTTCCTTCCGGATATTTCCGTGATTTGCAAATTATCAAAGAGGTTTTCCTTCCCGCATTCGAAGAATTGAAAGATTGTCTGCGTATGTCTGCTTACATTATGGATAAGATAAAGGTAAATGAGCATATATTGGACGATGATAAATATCTGTATATATTCAGTGTGGAAGAAGTTAACCGTCTGGCAGCAGAAGGTATGCCTTTCCGTGATGCTTATAAGAAAGTAGGATTGGATATTGAAGCTGGCAAATTTACTCATAACAAACAAGTGCATCATACCCATGCCGGAAGTATAGGTAATTTATGCAATGATAAAATAGTCGGTTTAATGGAAGAAATATCGAAAGGGTTTAACTTCTCAGCAGTAGAACAAGCTGAAAAAAGCCTTTTAGGTCGATAAAATATATTTTTTTGTAAAGAAAACGGGAGAAATGTTTGGAGCTTATTATAAAACTCCCTACATTTGCACCCGTAAACGCGGAAATAGCTCAGTTGGTAGAGCATAACCTTGCCAAGGTTAGGGTCGCGAGTTCGAGTCTCGTTTTCCGCTCTTTTTTGAAAGGCTGCTCGAATGGTGGAATCGGTAGACACGAGGGACTTAAAATCCCTTGGCCATTGCGGCTGTGCGGGTTCAAGTCCCGCTTCGAGTACTCTAAGGGACAAATCGTTGTTTTGACGGTTTGTCTCTTTTTTTATACCATCGCAAATAGTTGGATATGAGTACTTTAACTCAAAGAAAGAATTGATGCTGATGGGTTCAATATGCTCATTATTTTTGTCATAGTAAAATCCGTTCGGGAATACTAACTTTTGAAGTTTTCTTTTCCCTTCTAATCCTTGTAACTCCCATAGCATGAATAGGTTACGTCTCATTGAAAAGGCATAATCTATGAACTTATCGAGGTTCAATATTTCAGTATTATATTTCATGTACTCAATGTTTAAATCCTTAATTTCTTGTTCCAATCTTGTTATAACTTTCTCAAAAATGCTTTGTCTCTTTGTGTCAGAACAAAGAGTGTAGTTTGTTTCTACCTGTTCTAATTCTTTTTCTTTCTTTTTGATGTTTTGCCGTATGGATGAGGCTGTATCTTTGTTTTCTTTATTCATTTGGTCAAATGTCATTTTAAGTTGGAGTTTTAGTAGTTCTGATACTTTATCAGATAAAATGTATTTATTTAATTCATCTTCAAATGATTCATGTACTTTCTTCGTAGAACTATTGTATTTGCATCCCTTACGGCTACAGACATAATATCCTATATCTGTTCTACCGAATTTCTTTCTCATCTTGGTTGATATACTTGCTGTTAGATTACCTCCGCAGCAAGGACATTTTATGCTGCCTATTAATGGTGCATATTCTTTATCTATCTTTTGTTCATATCCACTATGATTTTTTGATAATTCATTATTTACCTTCAAGAATATTTCTTTAGAAATCAAAGGTGGATGATTACCTTGTACTATTTCTCCTTGTAAGAACTTATGAGCCATAAAACCACAATAGAAAGGATTCTTGAATACCTCTGATAATTTTTGCTTGCAGATTATAAGTCCTTCTTTTGCTAATTTTATTCTTATTTCTTCATTGCTTAATTTGTTGTTGGCTTTCCATAAGAAAGCCTTTCTCAATAATTTCCCTTCTTCATTGATTGTAATAATCTGTTCTTTCTTCGTTGTCTTTTGGTCGTAGCCTCGTGGTGCTTTTCCTATCCAACGTCCTTTCAACAAGGCTTTTATACTATTCTCAATAGTTGTAGCCCTCTTTTCATCATTCTGAAATCTTGCATTAGCAAGTTCCATGAGCTGCATATATTTTCCAACGGCTGTACGTGGGTCATAACTTGATGTAGCTGAAACTACATAAGCTCCTCTTGCTTCTACTTCTTCAATTATTGTAGTGCTTCCTGTACGGCTGAATCTTGAAGTGCTGAATACGATAACAACATCTACTTTCTGTGTACTTCCTTTCTTGTTGGATTTTTTAATGAAGTCCAACATACGGTTAAATTCTTTTCTCTCTTTGTCACTCTTTGCGGATTCATAAGTTCCACCAAATTCTGCCATTATAGTGTATGAATGTGATTGTGCATATTCCCTACACTTTTCCAATTGAACTTCAAGGCTTTGACCGTCCACTTGCTCGCTTGAACTGACACGTGTGTAAATCAACGCATTACCGCTTTCTGCTTTCTTATTCTCTTTTTTCCCTTTAGCGAAATTTTTTAATTCAAATACTTCACTCATGCTACAGCCTTATTATAAATGTTAAACACTAAAATCGAATACTCATAAAGTGTATCTGCTAACACTTTTGCCTTCTCATTATCTATATCTGAAAAGTTTTTATCTTCTTTTATTGTATCAATATTAATTTTCATCTTATGGCCAAAATTAAGTTATACATCTTTCCATTCCAAATAAATGCTACACGGAATAGGGCTAATTATTATTATCATTATTTGGCCCTATTTCATTATTATCCATATAATTATATGATTTTATATTGTGATAAGAAATGTAATCTTGAATCCATGCTTTAACAGTCTTATCACTAACTCCTATCATGCTTGCTATTTTCCTGTAACTGTAATTTTCTTGATAGAGTTTGAAGGCATGTTCTTTCTGTGGTGTTATATCAGCTTTTCCTTTTAATAAATTCTTTTCCATAGCAGTACCTTCTTCAGCAAATTCAAATAAACCATCATCTCTTTTTGTAAAGGTACCTACAAGGACATGATTTTCATCTAAGCTTATAGCACGGCTTCTTGCTTTGAGTTGTTTTATATAGATTTTGTTTTCGCCTTCAACCTTACCTATTGCAAAACATGAATCAATAAAGTTTGATATATTTTTGCTTCCTGCAAGTTTATCCAATGTTAGAACTGTTTTATTTTTTTGTTCTTTAGGTGTATGTCCTATTAGCAGGACACTTACACCTAAAACTTCCATTTTAGATTTGAAATTTATAATAAACTTAGAAGCCTCAACCCCATCTGATAACTTAGGATTCAGGTAGGTTATATTATCTATAATGAAAATCTTAATCCCTAATTTTGACGCTTCCTCCATCCGTTCAAATAGTCTTTTCAATCGTTCCTTGTAAGAAGCATACTTATCCATATCTAAGTTGGGTCTGATTAGGTTTTCTGAAAATACATAATGTCCTGTTCTGTCTGCATTTTCATATCGGTCACTTAACTGTTGTTCAGATAGTTCATAGTCAAAGTATATAACCTTTTCACCGTTTCTTGCAATTTCTTCTGCTATTTGAACTGCAAACAGGCTTTTACCTGTGTTTGTCGTTCCAAAGAGCATGGTTAGTTCTTTTTCTATCCATAGATTTTTATACAAGTATTTACGTTTCTCTGCTTTCATGCCTTCCTCAACTATCTCATTTATAGTTGTATATTCAAATGTTGTATAATTATGTTTCATTGTCTAATATTTTTTTAATAATTTTATCATTTAGGCCTCATTGACAATGCAAAGGTATAGATGGAATGGTCTGAGAACAATTTCGAATGTGTTGTATAAAAAATAAGTCGCTAATAATTAGCGACTTATGTGGATAGTAATAACAAACTATGCAAATATCATGAAAATTAAAATTCTATCTTTTTAGTTTATCCCAAAATTCTTCTTGTTCATGAATGATATTCTTATAAAGTGGCTTGGAAGGATTGTTTTTATCTACGATATTATATAATATACTCCTTCTGTATGTTGGTGCTTTTATTCCATAGTATTTAGCAATTAAATTTGATGCAACAGATAGTTTGCCTTGAATTGTAGGTAAAAGTAGGTTACATCTCTCTATAAATAGCATGAGTATAATAGCAATTCGATATTGAGATGTCTCTTCTTTTATGTTGTAAAGATGTTCTAATTTGTCAAGGTAGTGTTTTATAATTTTGGCATTTTCTTTGTATGTCAGTTTTAAAAGTATTTCATCATTATTATATCCTAATATTAATCTTAATTGATTGACTATTAAATCTCTTCGAGTTGATTTAATTTCATCTTTTTCATCTAAGGCATTTAATAAACTATTCAGTGTATATAGATTAACTTTATATATATTTCTGAATTGTTTGAAGTCGCATTTTTCTTGATATAGTTTTATCAAAGATTTTATTATTTCAATCTTGTCTTCCTTATTGATATTTTGCGTGCTTATATATGATAATTGTAAGTCTGCATATTTCTGAGGTGTATTTTGTGTAGTTAAGGCAAGTCGTAAATTATCGGAAAGGTAAGTATCTTGGTTGAAATCATTGGCTGTATGTCCAAATAGTTCAAACTTATCGTTGTCCGTAATCTCTAAATTGCACTTGACCTCATTAATTTCTTTTTCAGAAGGCATATATTCATCAGAGCAGAAATAGTAGAAGTTCTCTGTATTCTCATCCTCATATATATATCTGTACACTGTGGTATATCTGTGTAATTTCATGGTTGATTATTTATTTTCTTTCTTGATACCTCGGCCGCCTGCTTTTTGATGTAGAACCCCTTTCCTTATTGTACACCTACTATTGATGTATGGATTATTTGGAGATAGACTATAATTGCGTAATGAACCATACGTAATGCCAAGTTCTTCTGTTGAATGAAATTCAAATATATTGGCTATACTTCCAAAGTATTCATGTAATTCGCCTATTTGTAGGTGTATTACAGTTCTTTCTTTCTTTTCTGATGTTTTCATGTGAATATGATTTTTGCAAAAGTATTTCAAATATGGCAATTAATAAATATAAATCATATATTTAAGATTCTTTTAAATTAATAGAGTTGCATATATTGAGTATATGTCATATATTTGTATTGTAATAATTAAATGCAAATAAATATGAAGCAAGTAAATCACAAATATCAGACTTCGGATTACATGGAATGGGACACAATGCTAAGCCTCATCCGCAAATTATACAAGGATGGCAATTACCGTATGTCTTTGTTGGTCGGTTGCGGCTCATTCTTTGGGTTGCGTATCAGCGATATACTTACCCTGACTTGGGAAATGTTATTGAATGATGATAAGTTTGTGATTAATGAGAAAAAGACGAATAAACGGAGAATAATCAAAATTAATTCGGATTTTCAGCAGCATATCCGTAAATGCCATGATGCATTGAACATAACGAATGATGCGGAAAAATGCTTTATCAGCCAAAAAAAGATGGTCTATTCCACACAACGGATAAATGTTTTGTTCAAAGAAATCAAAAAACGGTATAATTTGAAGATAGAGCATTTTAGCACCCACACTATGCGTAAGACATTTGGCCGCAAAGTCTTTGAGTCGGCAGGTGAGAATGCTAACATGGCTTTGATGAGGCTTTCGGAACTGTTCAATCACTCCAACGTGTCAATAACAAAGATATATTTAGGGCTTAGGGAACAGGAATTGTTGGAAACATACGATTTATTGGATTTTTAAGGGCTAAATTTCAAATATTTGTATCTTATTGAGCGTCTTTCCACTGAAAATGCCTATATTTGTTGCACACTGAAAAATCAGTGTGCAGACATATTGAAAGAAAGCGCATTTTCGCTTATTCCGACTGCGTAAAATTGGACACTTTACTAAGTAATATCGGAATATGTGAGAAGGACGCTCTCTTGGCGTGTATTCGTATATCAACACGAAATACATCCAAGTGGGGCTGTCCGTTCTCCTTATCCGTATTACGGGGAGTCCAACCCTACGCAGCAGATGAGGCAGAATGGTGGCCTCGCTTTTTTTATGTTTTTTATTCTAATGACTATTAACGCATCATAGGGTCATAGGTGCAGGAGTTTTTACTATGATAATGAGCAAGTTAAGAGAAAATGTTATTAGATTGCTATGTCTTACTTATATACTAACCTGTGAGACAGCATTTGCGCAGCAAAGTAATTATTCAAATCTTGTTAAGCCCAATGAAGAACAATTTACTGAAGCACAAATAAATTCATTAAGGGAACGATTTATACAAGCAGGATATAGGAATAGATTATGTCAGTTGGTTGGTAATGATTATATGTATTGGAACATCCCTATGTCTAAAGACATATCGGCAAATCAACTTTCGGAAAGATTGAAAATTCCTACAGACACGTTATATATACTTACTAAATCAGCAGTTAAATCTTTGTTTGGAGAAAATATAGGAGACATTAAAAAGTACGACAATATATATTCAACTCTATTTAATAATCCATCTTTTACTATAAACGAATTAGAAGAAAAGAAAATGTTTATATCTAATTTTTATGTTTATAATCTCTATATTGCCTATGACCCCAATATTATATTAAAAACAAAAAAAGAAATAGAAGCAGATAAGGAGAAACAGTTTTACGAAGCACTAAATTTCTCTGATAATCTAAAGACTTATTCAGGAAAATTTAATCTTGGAGCGTTACATGGCAGTTATGCAAATCCAACATCATGGAGAAATGGTACTGCTATTTATCAATATAAAGACGCTTCTGATGGTAGTCGTATTTTTGAGGGTAAATTTAGCTTTAATCAAGATGATAAATATAAAGCTTATGGATTCTTTAAAGATAATCGACAAATCGGGAAATGGACATGGGAGCATGGTAATAATATCATAACAATTATCAATTTTGACAATGTTGGAAAGAGTATAGAAGGTGAGTTTGTTGTTCATAATCCAAGTAAAACTTCAGTCTTTGTAAAAGGAGAATTTAAAAATGGGTATATTACGCATCTTACCTATGTGCAAGATAATGTAGAAGTTAATGGACGCTTTGATAAGGATAAACCTGTAGGTCGGTGGTATTTTAAAAATGAAAAACATTTTTATTCAGTATTTTCAGATTATTCAAATGATGGAAATTTGATAGAGAATTGGCATTATATAGAATATGATAACAGTACGGGAGATAAAAGAAAAGTAAGACTTTATAATATGGAAAGATATTCTCCTGAGACATTGAAAGATTTTACAATGGGATTAATAGGACGCTATATAATGCGTTCTACTTTAGAATAAAGATTAATCATTTAAAGTGTTAGAATTATGACGGCTCTTAATAATACTCATACAAAATATAAAACTAAATTATTGTTGACAATTATAATAGTATTATGCTTTATCTTTGGAGGTGGTTTCTATATATTAAAACAATCCAATATAACCAATAATAAAGATAACATTGTTGAATTAACTCCTGACTTCATAGAGGCAATACAAAGATATGAAAAGCTAAAAAAGTTTAGTGAAGGATACGCAGCTGTATGTAAAGATGATAAATGGGGATATATTAACACTAAAGGAAAAGAAATAATTCAATGTCAATATTCTGATGTAAATTCCTTTCATGAAGGGTATGCAGCTGTATGTAAGGATGATAAATGGGGATATGTTAATACTCAAGGGGAAGAATTAGTTAAATGTCAATATTCAGACGCTTTCCCATTTTATGAAGGATATGCGGCTGTATGTAAGGACGATAAATGGGGATATGTTAACACTGAAGGAAAAGAAATAATTCAATGCCAATATTCTGTTGTAAATTGTTTTTTTGAAGGATTGGCAGCTGTACTAAAAAATGGTAAATGGGGTTACATAGATACGAAAGGAGAAGAAGTTATTCCAATAAATATTGAAGCTGAGTTTGCAGGTCGGTTTTCCGAAGGATTAGCTTTTATTTATAAGGATGAGAATAATTTTTCGGTTATAGATACAAAGGGTGATATTATATTTAGTGGAAATTGTGATTTTTCGTGGTATTTTAAATCTAATATTGTGGATGAAAGTCATTTACCTCGATATTTTCAAGGGGAATTGTATATTCCATCCAACTCATCTAACTTTACCGTTTATGATAGTAAAGGCAATAAGATAAAAGAAACTGATGAATACTTAGGCAACAAAAGTGAGATGCCATATACGGTTTTTGCAAAAGAAAATGGTAATATTGAGGGCTTAAAATACTTAACTGTTGGATTGAAAGATGCTAATGATAAAGAATTAATACCTGCTATTTATAAACATATCGGAGTTGCTGAAATAGGAGAAAATATTGATGTCTCAAATGGAGTTGTTTTGGTCGTATTAAATGAAATGGGTGAGAATGTTGTAGAATGTTATGCAGGTGAGTTTGATTCTTTTTATTCTAATGATGAGAAGTGGTTTTATGGTTATGCAGACCTTAAAGGTCATGATACCTTTTCCGAAGAACTTAAAAAGAAGTGTAAGGAATCGTATGAACGTGCAGTAAACAAGCTCTTTCAACAAAAGGTTGAAGAAAAGGGGCGTTTAAATAGGGAAGGACCTGATTGGTTGCAAGGAGCTTGGAGAATGCAACTGACTGATGATTACGGAAGACATTTGGGATATATGTATGAAGTGTTTAATCATGGAACTTCTAAAGCTTATGCTAATGGTAGTCTTATTTCAGAACGTAACTACACAGTTTCTGATGATATGGTAATATATGAAAATAATGGCTACTATCAGTTGGATAATGGCAGACAAATAATTATTAGTGCTGATGGACAGAAAATGCAAAAGGTATCAAATGACACATCATATTCACCAACATCATATTCATCAAGCAGTTTTTATTCAGACAACGGCAATTCAAACAATCGTCAAGAGAAAGAATATATGCTTAAATTATCCAAACTTAGTGATAAAGGGAAAGAGCTTGTAAACGAATTGTCTTCAATGCGTGCTAATGGGAATATTGACCCATTTAGAATAATGTACATAAAACAAAACTTAATTAGATACAAGGATGAGCAGATTGATATAGCAGCAAATAAATTGCATGATAGCCAATTGGCAAGAGAGTATATGGAACAAAAAAGAAAATTGTTATTGGCTTTTAAACAGATGGGTATATGATTAATGAGTCTCATTAATGATTGGTTATAACTGAGGTTGGTCACAGCAACGACCAACCTTTCTTTTTTTGCTCCCAAATATTCAAAAATATGCAGAAGTGAATATTTGATTTTATCGTAACTGATTGATATACTGTATTATATGTAAATTTTGTCTAAATACATACATTACATATATTCATTTATAATTGGATATGATTGTTTTTGAATATAATTAAGTGCGGAATGCGGAGTGCGGAGCGTTTTTCTTATTCTCAGAAATTGATACTTTCAGAAATTGATATTTTTAACTCCGCATTTCCGCATTTCCGCAGTCATACCAAACTTACCAACTCTTGCAGTTTGGATAATGAAAATGTAGGGTCGTTCAAATTATTTAGAAGTTGCTTATATGGTCGTATTCTTCTACTAATAACGGTGTTCGTTGATGACAAAGCTCTAATCTTAGCCTCAACCTCTGCCAAATTAAAACTACATTCTTTCAAAAGTAAATATCGTAGATAGTTCTGAACATTTTTTATGTATGGTGTTGTTTCCGTTTCCTTTATAGTTTCATTGATTATTGTAGCTAATGGATTGGTAGTTGAAGTCAATACATCATTTAATGAATTGGTTGAGATTTTGAGAAAGGTTCTAATTTGTGTTTTTGTATTAATATTAAACTCAAAACGTATTTTGCTTTTGAAGTAATTAAGCAATACCTTTCGGTTAGATAACAGATTAAGAAAATCTTTGTTTCCAACAAGTTTAAGCTCTTGTTCTTTATTATAAATAGTGAGCCGCTTCCGATGACGTGGCGTATCGGCAGAATTTTCTAACACTATTCCATTGTGTTTTTCTTTTATAATCCATTTTCTATAATTGACAAGATGTTGCTTAATGTAATCAATGATATTATTTAGGTTATCATAATCTACATCTTTCGTTATATCACATTTACTTACTTCTGAGTCTTGTAGAATGTCATTTATTGATAAGGTACAGATTCCTAATTTATTGATTTCTTCAAAACATTGTCTAATATTCGTCTGATTAATAAGGTTAACATATTCATCTTTAAGAATTTTTCCTGTAAATTCAATAGAAAGTTCATGAAGTTGATAGTTGGCTATGATACATAAACAATAAGGCTTCTTTATGCTATATTTATAATATTGAAGATTGCCATTTATAGTTTGCGTTGCGAATGCTTTGTCATTTATGTTAGAAATATATTTTATGTTTGTAATAATCTTGAGTTTATCAAAACGAATCATTTTTAATTTAGAATATGAATTTATTTAGCTTGCCATTTGACAAGTTTTGTCTCCTTGACAATTAGTGAAGTTAAAAAGGAGAGAACTAAAGTCTCTCCACCTAATCCTTTTCTATTGGTTTATGTGGTATATTTTTCCAATATGATTTTAAACCGTTTGAAATGGCTTCTTTATGAGAAACGGTTTTGCCTCTACCTCTCATAGATTGACTGATTTTTTCTTTTGTTTCGGGGTTTAATTCCCTGTACTGTCTTTTGTTTGTATTCATTTTTAAGGTTTATATATAATAAATATTAGGTTAGAATAGAAAGTTCGGCAAGAGTAATAAGTTTAATAAAAAAATTTCTGAAAAAAATTTTTTGAGAGATACGGCAAACCGTTCATGTCCTACTGTACTTATCTCTTGAAAGTCTAATAAGAGCCAAGATACATAGGTTAAGGCGTACATTTTCAGGAATATACGCCTTATAAAATGACTTAATACGCTACTTAAAGTAAAATTAGATTCATGGGATAAGTATCAGATAGAGTTAATGAGTTTGATTACTCCTTCTACGCATTGTAGATATTCTACTATGCATCTAAAATCATTCCAAAGGTTCAATATTTCATCCTTTAAGGGTACGAAATAAAAATCGCAATCATTTAGATGACAAATGGTTGCGATTTTTGTTTTGTGTGGTTGCATTCCCCTTCGTATCATTTAATGATGTTCTTTATCCTATATCATATTGAAAATGAGCGACTAACAAATCCTTCTAAAATAACGCCTTATTATGGATTATTTTTGTACAAATTTTTAGAAAAATTCTCGAAGATTTGGGCAAAAGATGCTGATGTTTTTTTAGAAATAAAGTTTATTAGGAATTTTCCCTTTCGCACCCTTCACAAAGTCTTGCAAACATGAATCAGCAAATAATATTTTATGATATGTGAAGGGTGTGGAAAGATGCAGTTAGAATATTTCTTTTCCTTTATACACGAGCTCTGCTACATTCTTTGCTTCCAGTTTTTCCATCAGACGTTTCCGGTATGTTTGTATCGTATTTGTGCTGAGGCACAGCAGGTCTGATATCTCGGAAGTGCTGAGACCTTCGGAGAGATAGGTGAGCACCTCTTTTTCGCGTTTTGACAATTCTGGTATTTTATGTAAGTCAATATTTATCTGTTTTTTATGAAGAATGGAGAATACTTCGCTGAAATATTTATGCCCAAGTCTGATTTGATTGATAGCTTGCTTCAGTTCGCTTGTACTTGCATTTTTTGATACGGCTCCTGATATTTCTTCTTCTGCTAATTTAGCTATAACCCATGGCTCTTCATGCATGGTATAAATCAGAATCTTGCAGTCGGGCATTTGCTCCTGCAAAAGATGAATAAGCTGAAAGCCGTTTATTTCAGGAAGTTCCAGATCGATAATGCAGAGATCGAAACTTTCGGCGGATATTGTTGGCAGTAGATTCTCCATGCGAGTTATGCTTTTGCATAGTATGTTGCTTTGCTGTGAAGCGATGCTTACAATGCCTTCTGCTACAATCGGATGATCGTCGACAATCAGTAACTTGTATATATCTGGATTCATTTTACTTTAAATTGTAGTGTGAATATATTGTTGTTCTCAGACGATTCTCTTTGGATAGTACCGTCGATTGCTTTGGCACGGTCGTTTACAGTCCGAAGTCCTATTCCTCTGCTGTTTGCTTTATGAGGGGTAGTTACAGTACCATCGTCGGTTATTTTCAATGTATATTGCTTTTCGTGCTCAGCATAAAGGCTGACGGAAATACAGTGTGCATTGGCGTGTTTGACAATATTCATGGTGATTTCCTGAACTATACGGTATAATTCGTATGCTGTTTCATTCGGTATCGGGTTGCACGAACCGGATGTATATGTGACTTGTATGCCTGTGTTTTCACTTAACTTGTCGGCATATTGATATAATATTTCATCCAGACTTAAATGCTCAAATTCGGGAGGCATCAGCTCATGGGAAATATTACGTACATTGTTTCTTACCTCTTTGATGAGCGTACCTAGTTCCTGTACGTTGTCAGAATTTGTGGTATTCTCTATTTTCATTTGTAATCCTAACAGATCGTTGGCAATGCCGTCGTGCAACTCTTTGGCAAAATATTTACATTCTTCTTCCAGGCCTTCTATGTAGCGTCGCGCTGCATTCAGCTCATTTTCCTGCTGGAGCAGTTTGATCTTTCTTTCTGCCATTCGTTTTTTGTAGTGCAATGTCAGTATAACTATCAATACGATAACCAGCAGGCATCCGACGCATACGGAGGCTTTGAGCAGGAAAGCTTGATGTGCCAGTTTCTCTTGTTCCAGTTTGCTGATTTGCAGTTCTTTTTCCTGAGTCTGGAACTTGACATTAAGTTCTGCCATTTTCTGAGTCAGATTATGCTGCGCTAGCGTGTCTGTCCACATACGTGCGCTGTCCATGTATATATATGCCAGTTGCTTGTTCCCTACTGCATCGTAACATTGGGCTATTTGTGTCAGTAGTGTTTTGGGTTCGCTGCCTGTGTTCCTTTTACGCAGCCACAACAGATCTTGAAGGGCTTTTGCATAGTTTCCCCTTTTCATCTCCATACTGGCACGTACCTGAATATAGCCAATGGCTGCGATTCCGGAAGATGGAATTTCTTTCAGAAGCTTGTCGCCAAGCTGAAGATACCAGTTTACCGAATCTGCTTGCTCTTTCTTTTCGAATATTCTTAATAATGAGGGCATACATCTTATTTTCCATGTCGTGGAGTTATTGCCGGCTTGACTGGCTATTTCCCAGGCTTTTCGGATTGAATATTCTGCTTCGTCCAGCTTGTTTACTTCAACTTTAATGCCGCTACGAAGCTGCCAGGTATGGAATGCTACAAATATGTCATTGCTGTCTTGTGCATGCTGGGCGGCCAGATCTGTATATTTTTCGGCTTCGTTTAACAGACGTATGTTGAAATAAAATATAGAAACGTTGTTGTAAATATGTGTAATCCATCCTTCGTCTTTGTATTTTAGGGCAGCATCGAGGGCCTTATTGTAGTAGTAAATGGTTGAGTCGTTCATGTGCTGCCGGCGATAAAAGATAGCAAGGTCATTGTATACGCTGATGTGTTTTTCCAGATCTTTGATTTGTGGCAGATAAGGAAGAACACTTTTTTTCATGTTGAAGGCTTCGTCATCTTTTCCTACGTACGACATAAGGGTAGCTTGTTCATTCAATAGGATGGGGTATACAGGAGATTGTTTTGCTTCGGGCATGGCAAAGGCACTGTCGAAAGTCTGCTGGGCTTGATCAAGTTCACCTTTTTCCATTAAGCTGGCTGCACGTTCATATAACCTCATCAGCAATGTGTCGGCTGGTATTGTTTCTGAATGGAGCGGACAGATTCCCGATAATAGCAGTATTAACAGTAAATAGCGGTATATTTTTTTCATAGTGTTTAGCCGTGAATGTTCTGAGAGCAAATATACGGCTTTTATTTCCATTATTTCTTTATCAGGAAGAGATAATGGCTTTTTACTTATGATTTAAAAAAATAATCACCTTTTTAGGTGACAAATAGTAATCAGTTTTATTTGTTAATTTGCAAAAACAGCAATAAAGAGAAGTTTGCTTGCTCAATATGGAGCGGGTGAACCGGGGTGGGAAAGCTAATAACATAAAAATAAAGGCATATGTATATGAGAGTATTAGGAACAACAGCGTGTTCTATTGTTGCATTGATTTTATCTTCTTGTGGTGGAAGTACATCTTCTTCGGAAGGTATGTTGGGTGAAATTCCTGCATATTATGAAAAGCAGGGATTGGATTTTTGTGCTCAGGTATCAGAAATAGGTAAGGCAAGTGGGTATTCGCAAGATCAGGAAACAGTTGAGAAAGTGGTTAAACTGGCAATGGATCTTTCGGAGAAAAGCAAGGAAGAAGGAAAGACACTGGCTGATAAGTTGATTGGGAAGGTTGTAAGTTATCAGGAAACGGAGGGCTTGCCTTATAAAGTTGTATCGGATGTAACTATTACGGATATTGAATTACCTTCTTTTACTTTCAATTCGTTTATGTTCGACGAACTGAAAGTTGAGCTGAAATATCAGGTTGTTGCTACGGAAGACATATCAGAACGTTATCTTTTTACATATTGCTTTGTAACGGATACGGAAGGAAATAATCTGGATTGTGCCTCGTTTACCGGAAAGGCTGAAGGGAATCCTATAGCCGCAGGTGATACGGTAACGGTTGCTGATGATATTAAGATAGCAATGGTATCTGCTGATGTCTTGAATAAATTTCACACTTTGAAATTTGTTCCAGAAGCTACTTATGAAGAACAGCGTGAAACTATTAATAAGCAGATGGAACAATGGATTAAGGAGTATGAAACGAAAATGACTCCGGAAGAAAAACAGTAATGACTGATAGAAATATTGGGGCTTTGGAAGAAGCCTGAATGTCCTTTTTATTTAAAAATGGTTGTAAAAAATCCCTTCACATTAGCTTGACTTTGGAGTGTAAAGCTAAGTGAGGGGATTATTTTTAGTGTATCAGATATGAATTATATTAGAAAGTAGGTAATGTTACTTTAAAGAGGTTGCTGGGTTGGTGTTCACGCTGGATGACCTCTAACATTTTTTTTACTATTGACGGATTTTGACTGGCTACATCGTGATCTTCATGCAGATCTTCCTTCAAGTTGTATAGTGATGGGATTCCTTTCTTGATGATAAGTTTCCAGTCGCCCATACGTACTGCCATCTGATCGGTTTCATGGAACTCCCAGTATAGGAATTCATGTTCTTTCTGTTTTTTGTCGTTCCCTAGAAGGGTAGGGGCGAAGGATATTCCGTCGAAATGATCTTTATTCTTACCTGGTAACTTTTTGTCACCTATCAGTTCGCAGAAAGTAGGCAGGATATCATAAAAAGCAAGTTGGTGGTCGTTGGTTGTTCCGCTTGCAATATGTCCTGGCCAGCGTACGATGAATGGAATACGGATGCCTCCTTCATGACATTGGCGCTTCAGGCCTCTTAGCTTGCCGTCTCGTCCGAAGAATTCAGGATCGGCTCCTCCTTCTTCGTGAGGCCCGTTGTCGCTGCTAAAGAAAACGATAGTATTTTCATCCAGTCCTTTTTCTTTGAGCTTTTTCAGAATTTCTCCTACGTAGCTGTCCAAACGGGTAATCATACCGGCAAAGTGTGCATGAGTGTGGTCAGAAGGATTATATCGTGATCCTTTTTCGCCGCCCCATGTCTTGTCGGTAAAGAATTTCTTTTTATAATCGTTAAAGATGGAGTCGTGTGGTTGTGCCAGTTCTGCATGGGGAAGGGTGTATGTGAAAATGCCGCAGAACGGTTGCTCTCCAGTTTGTGCGTCCAGCCATTTCAGTGCCTCTTGATGAATAAGGTCTGCCGAATATTGCGGGCGTTTGAAATAGTCGTCACCAAACATCGGGTACTTGATATTTTCTTCCAGTACGATACGTTTCACTTCCTTGTCGCCTTTCGAACGGCTATAGCGATTCAAAAAATTAGGATAGTATAAGTGTGCCTGAAACTGACATATGTATCCGTAGAATTCGTCTACGCCTCGTTTATCGGGAGTAGACCAGGAGCCTTCGTAGCCTCCTGCCCATTTGCCGAACATACCGGTTGTGTATCCGTTCTTCTTCATGACTTCGGGGAGGATAACATGAGCTGAATCGTATGGTTCCTGACCGACAACTGCGTAATCTTGGTTCTCTCCGTAGGTTACGACTGCCGACTGGGGCCAGTATTCCTTGTTACCTCGTACGTGAGTGTGGCCGCTATGTTGCCCGGTCATCAGGGTTGCACGTGAAGGAGCACTTACAGGACTTCCTGCGTATGCTTGTGTAAAACGCATCCCTTCTGCTGCCATTTGGTCGATATGAGGGGTATTTATGTATTTCTGACCATAGCAACCTAAGTCTCCATATCCCATGTCGTCGCATAGTATAAAGATGATATTAGGAGCTTTATGCTGGGAGAAGGCGCTGGCAGTACTTATTAGGGCAGATAAAATCAAGCATTCTTTTTTCATGGTATTGTTAGGTTTTTATTCGATAAGTATTGTGTAAAATATGCTATTGTAAGGTTTCTCCAAGGTATATTATTACAAAGTTAATTAAATCGTTGTAATTCTTTGTCTTACATGATATTAAATAGTGTAAATAGGGATGAGCCTATGGATATAGTATACTAGATATCAGCTTGAGTGTTCTTCAAGTTGGTATCTAGTATTCTGTTTTATAAGATAATGTTTTGCTGCTTTCCTTCCAGCCATGTTTTGATATTTTGGAATACAATTTCTGCCCGCGCTTCCATTGACTCGGCAGAAGCGAAGGCTATATGCGGAGTTACAATTGTATTTTTACTATGCAGTAACGGATGATTTGTATCGAGTGGAGGTTCATTTTCGAATACATCGATTCCGGCTCCGCTCAGATATCCTTCGTTTAAGGCTTGGGCTAGTGCTTCCGAATCAATTACTCCTCCACGGGCTGTATTTATTAAATAAGCTCCCTGTTTCATTTTGCTGATACGTTCTGCATTAATCAGGTGATGAGTTTCGGGAGTGAGCGGGCAGTGAAGGGATACGATGTCTGATTGTTCCAGCAGTTCATCCAGTGTTACGAAGTGAATGAATGAAGGCTCATTGCCCGTTACATGGCGTTTGTTACCTAAAATTGTACATCCGAAAGCGTGACACAGTTCGGCTGTACGTGTTCCGATGGCTCCTGCTCCTACGATACCGACAGTCTTTCCTCTCAGTTCACATCCTACCAGGCCGTCTTTTGTTCTTCCTTCCCGACAGCGTTCAGATACCTGAGGTACGTTTCGGAGTAAGGAAATCATCATGCAAAGGGCCAGCTCTGCTACCGATTGTGTAGAATATCCTGCGGCATTGCTTACTTGTATTCCTTTGGCACGGGCTGCTTCAAGATCAACATGGTCTACACCTGTGAAGGCAACATCAATATATTTGAGTTTTGAACAGCTGTTGATAACTTCTGCTCTTAACGGCATGTTGGCTATCATAATAATGTCGGCATCTTTAGCTTCTTCTATTTGAACTGCTGGATCGGTATTTTTAGGATAGGCCTTAAATTCATGCCCGGCTTCTGTTAGTGGAGCTATGTGGCGTTGCAGGGATGATTCGCTGATTCCCAATGATTCTAATAATACGATTTTCATTTTCTTAGTTTATTTATAGTTGTATAAAGGTTCTTGGTATGTTCAGTTAGAACCATTTTATTCGGCGGAAAACGATGAAAGCCATGGCCGATAGGAAGATCGATGAAAAAACAATGATAGAAAAAGCATGTGGAACTTCTTCTATATGTATGTCGACATTCATACCGTAGAAACTGGCTATCAGTGTAGGGACCATCAGAATGATAGACAGACTTGTCATACGTTTCATGATGGTATTTACGTTATTCGATATGATTGATGCAAAGGCGTCCATTGTTCCGGTCAGGATATCGCTGTAGATATTTACCATATTGTGAGCCTGTTTCAGTTCAATCAGGACGTCGTCTGTCAGTTCTGGATTTTGGTAATCTTTCTCATTGAAAATGTTTTGTAACTTCCCTACCATGACTTCATTTCCGCGGATGGAAGTGTTGAAGTATACCAATGTCTTCTGCAGATTCATTAATCGGAGCAAGTCTTCATTTCTGATACTTTGCTCTAATTCCTTTTCTGCCATGCTTACTTCGTTGTTTATCTGCTTTAAATATTTTAGAAACCATACAGCTGATGAATAGATAATGCGTAAGATCAGCTCGTATTTATTCGGAATATTGATTGATTTACGGCAGATATGCTGAATGAAATCAGGTATCATTTCGGTTGAATGGTAGCAGATGGATACTATAATTTCATTGTTAGTAATAATACCAATGGGTACAGTTGTGTATGGCACCTTCTGATTAGGTGTTTGTACGGGTATACGTAAAATGGTAAGTAGCCAATTCCCTTCTGTATCTGTACGAGGACGTTCGTCGGTATCGGCTATATCGTTTAAAAAGGAAGTTGGAACTTTTAGATCTTCTCTTAAAAATTTGAAATCATCATCGGTGGGGCATTCTACATTTACCCAGCAGTTAGGAAGCCAGTTGTTTTTTTCTACGAAACCTCCTGTTTCACTGTAAAGATACTTTCTCATTGCGTTGCTCCTTTCTTATTTTGTATCCGCCGGTGGTGTGAGCAAGGCAATAAATGGATTCAAAACCTCGCTTACTCCCGGAGGAGAAGGTTAATACTACTTGTGCACGTTCGCGAGTTTGAATCGTCCATGATTATTTTTATTTTTAGGTTACAAAAAAAGTTCGTCTTGTGAACGAACTTTTTTGCTCTTCAGGTTGGACTTGAACCAACGACCCTCTGATTAACAGTCAGATGCTCTAACCGACTGAGCTACTGAAGAAGATTAATATGTTTAAAAAGAATGGCTCTTCAGGTTGGACTTGAACCAACGACCCTCTGATTAACAGTCAGATGCTCTAACCGACTGAGCTACTGAAGAATCATTTTGCAATCTGAGTATTTTGCTCTTCAGGTTGGACTTGAACCAACGACCCTCTGATTAACAGTCAGATGCTCTAACCGACTGAGCTACTGAAGAAGGTTTTTCTCAATTGCGTGGCAAAGGTAGTAGGATATTTTGAAATATGCAATATCTTTGCAAAAAAAATATTGATAAATGGATAAAATTATTGGAATGGGCAATGCTTTGGTCGATGTTTTGGTCTTAATCGATAGTGATGAGGTGCTAAATGACCTGAATTTGCCTAAAGGAAGTATGCAGTTAATAGACGAGGACACATTATTTAATATACGTACTAAGACAGCTGGGCAGAAACTTCATCGGGCAACTGGAGGAGCAGCAGCTAATACAATATGTGCACTTGCAGGGCTGGACGCAGAAGTTGGATTTATTGGGAAAATTGGTACAGATGAATTCGGACAATTTTTTGAGCGGACATTAAGAAAAAGAGGAATAGAAACTTCTTTGTTGAAATGTGACTGCCCTTCGGGAGTTGCTTCCACATTTGTATCACCTTGTGGTGAACGTACTTTTGGTACATATTTAGGAGCATCAGCCAAACTTTGTGCTGATGACTTGTCGCGTTCAATGTTCGAAGGTTATTCCTATTTTTATATTGAAGGTTATTTGTTGCAGGATCATGATCTTATTGTACGTGCCATGCAATTAGCAAAAGAGGCTGGTTTGCAAATCTGTCTTGATATGGCTAGCTACAATGTGGTTGAGGCCGAGCGTGAGTTTTTCGATATGTTGATTACAAAATATGTGGATATTGTATTTGCTAATGAAAGCGAAGCGCGCGCCTATACGGGTAAAGGACCTGAAGAAGCTTTACAGGAAATATCATCTAAATGCAGCATTGTAGTCATAAAAACAGGTAAAAGTGGTTCATTGGTAAAAAAAGGTACTGAGGTTATTCGTGTAAATCCTTTCCCTGTCAAGAAAGTAGTTGATACAACGGGGGCTGGCGATTTTTATGCAGCAGGTTTCTTATATGGTCTTACATGTGGCTATTCACTTGAAAAGTGTGCACAGATAAGCTCCATTTTGGCTGGGTATGTTATTCAGACAGTGGGAACAGCCCTGACAAAGAAGAAATGGAACGAAATAAAGTTAAATATTGAGTCCGTCTTGCAGGCTTGAGCAGAATAATATGTTTATTTGCAAGCTAAAATCATGATAACTATGAATACAAAAAGAACGCTGATTGGAGCTTTTATCATTTTTCTTGGTCTGGGACTTTCCAGCTTTAAAGATGATGACCGTAATTTTCAGATATCAAAGAATCTGGATATTTTCAATTCTATTTTTAAGGAACTGGATTTATTTTATGTAGATACTATCGATCCTGAAAAAATGATTCAAAATGGGGTTAACGGCATGCTGGCTCTGACCGACCCATATACCGAGTATTATCCGGAGGAAGGTATCAACAGTCTGAAAGAAATGATTACGGGAAAGTATGGTGGTATCGGAGCTGCTATACGATATTATAAGAAAAAAGATCGTATTGCCATTGTGGAACCGACTGAAGGTATGCCGGCTGCAGAAGCTGGTGTAAAGGCGGGCGATATTATTCTTTCGGTTGGTGGAAAGGAAATGCTGAGAGGAAATATGAAACCTCAGGAATTTTCATCGAAAGTAAGTGAGGCTTTGCGTGGTGAACCGGGTACTTCTTTTGTTTTAAAAGTGCTTCGTCCTTTGAAAAACGATAGTACCGTGATGGAGTTTAAAATTACGCGCAAGAATATCCGTAACAATCCGGTTCCTTATTATGGTATAATTAAGGATAGTATAGGCTATTTGTCGCTGACTGGTTTTACAGATAATTGTGCCAAGGATGTGAAAAAGGCATTTATTGAGTTAAAGCAGCGTGGAGCTAAGTCTTTAGTAATAGATTTGCGAGATAATGGAGGAGGTTCTTTACAGGAAGCTGTAGAAATTATTAACTTTTTTGTTCCGAAAGGAAAAGAAATAGTAGTGACGAAAGGAAAAATTCGTCAGGCTGCCAGTTCATTCAAAACTCAGAATGAACCAATAGATACAGAAATGCCTCTGGCTGTGCTTGTAAATGGTAATACGGCTTCTGCTTCTGAAATTTTGAGCGGTTCTATGCAAGATATGGATCGTGCGGTGATTATTGGTACACGTACTTATGGAAAGGGTCTGGTGCAGACTACTCGCCCATTGCCGTATAATGGTACATTGAAGGTTACTACATCTAAATATTATATTCCAAGTGGCCGTTGCATTCAGGCTATCGATTATGCAAAGAAGAATGCAGACGGTTCGGTAGCACGTATCCCTGATAGTTTGACAACTGTATTCCATACAGCTGCCGGACGTGAAGTTCGTGACGGTGGAGGTATTCGTCCGGATATTGAAGTGAAAGGGGATAAGTTCCCGAATATATTGTTCTATTTGATGAACGATGATTTGATTTTTGATTATGTTACTCAGTATTGTCTGACGCATCCTGCTGTTACTTCTGTCGATTCGATACGGATTACTGATGCTGATTATGCTGAATTTAAGAAACAAGTCAAGGCTGCTAACTTTACTTACGACCGTCAGAGTGAAGGACTTTTAAAGACGTTGAAAGAAGTTGCCGAATTTGAAGGCTATATGGAAGGGGCAGCAGAGGAGTTTAAGGCTTTGGAACAAAAGTTGAATCATAACTTGGACCGTGATCTCGATTATTTTGCAAAACCGATAAAAGAACAAATTGCTGAAGAAATAGCAACCCGATATTTTTATCAGCGTGGAGCAGTTATGCAACGTCTGAAAGACGATGAGGACTTGGATAAAGCTATTGAAGTCCTGAATTCTCCAGAAAAATACAAGGAGATATTGTCGGTTCCAGTGAAAGTTGCAGAGAAGCAGAAATAGGAAACTGTAAGATAGAAGATGAACCATCAAATCAAATTATAGGAAAAGATGGAATCTCTAATTTGAAGCTTACACATCACTTATAGATGAAAAGGGTCGTATCATTACTCAAAATGAGGTTTGATACGACCCTTTTTTAACCTTTTAGTTTATGCTTTTAAAGTAAGACCTTTTCTGTTTTGACGCGTTCTTTATTGACAAAAGCTTATACCTGCGGCTTCTTATTTATAAAGAGCAAGAACAGAGAAAGAATCTCAAAATAAAAACAGAGATAAACTTACTTATAATCTATCATTGTTGCCTGATAAAACTTTTCAAACTACCAATAACTTATTGATATACATGAATTTAAATAAGAAGTTTAACAAAAGAGCTTATCCATAAAACAATATTGATAATCAGTCTGTTGGGTATGCTTGTCAGGTACAAGTAATTTATAAGTTATAACATAAAAACTCCTGCTTTTAGTCCTATATCGAAATAAGCAAAGACTAAAGCAGGAGATTTTTATTTCTAAGTTTCAATCTATAAGATTTTTACTTTCACAGTTTTATTTTGAGGCAGCTCCATTCTTTGAAATCTATTCTGTAATATTACGTTTGATAGTACAGAATACTGATTTTTTGCTTGAGATTGCAGTTTATTTTTCCTTGTAATCTCCGTTCGCCTTAATCAGTTCAATCAGCTTTTCTACTGCCTGCTCTTCCGGAATATTCTTTTCAATACATTCTTTTTTCTTGTACAGGCTGATTTTGCCTCGTCCGGCCCCTACGTAACCATAGTCTGCATCTGCCATTTCACCGGGACCATTGACAATACAGCCCATGATACCGATCTTGAGCCCTTTCAGATGTGAGGTCGCAGCTTTGATACGAGCGATGGTAGCTTCCAGATCGTATAGCGTACGTCCACAGCCGGGACAGGAAATATATTCTGTCTTCGATGTACGCGCTCTGCCTGCTTGTAGAATGCCGAATGCTGTTTCATCTACTTTCTCTTCAGTAATAGCATTTCCGTGATTATATAGTAAAATACCGTCGCAGAAACCATCAAATATCAATGCTCCCATATCGACTGCCGATTTGATCTGCAAATCTTCTGTATTGTTTTCCTGATAAAATTGGAAGAATACCAATGGATTGGTTAAACCTTGATTCATCAGTTGATGTGCGATTCCCCGAAATTCGCCGAGACGATTCGGATGATTACTTTGGGCAATGATAACAACTTCTGGATGCATGCGCAGACAAGCTGTAGCTTCTTCATTCAGTCCCATATATGGAGTGAATAAGAATTTGACTTTTGCATTGCAGTGGTGCAACTCAACCAGTTGCTGGTAATTGAAGGCAGGATAAGTTCCCTCTTCTCCTTTCCATATGTTTGCATCTACAATGTAGCCGATATTGGTACGACGCATTTCAGGAAGCTGCTGTCCGCAATAGATGTAGTCCGGACAGAACTGCTCATTGATTTGCATATTACCGTCAAGACGGGCAGATATAACAACCGGTACATGTTCACCTCCAATATTTTCAACAGCTGTTGTATGACGTCGGCTTGGATTGGTATAGTTAAATTCGGCTGCTTCTGCTCCTGGTATATAGGGATGATTCTCGCGTTGAAGCACATAATCCACCAGTTTGCGGGCTACTGGGATTTCTGCTTCAGGAGCTTCACTCAGTGAAACGCGGATAGTATCTCCTAATCCGTCACACAACAAAGCGCCGATACCTAATGCCGATTTGATACGTCCGTCTTCTCCATCACCAGCTTCGGTAACTCCCAGATGAAGAGGAAATGACATACCTTCCTTTTCCATCTGTTCTGCCAGCAGTCGGACTGTCTTGACCATTACGACCGTATTGGAGGCTTTGATGGAAATAACGACGTTCATGAACTGTTCATCTACACAGATACGGAGAAATTCCATACACGATTCTACCATACCTTCAGGAGTATCACCATAACGTGACATGATACGGTCGGACAATGAACCGTGATTTACTCCAATACGGATAGCAGTATGATTCTCTTTACAGATATTTAGGAATGGAATGAAGCGGTCACGTATCTTCTGAATTTCCTGAGCATATTCTTCATCTGTATATTCCAATTTCTTGAAAGTGCGCGCAGCATCTACATAATTTCCCGGATTGATACGTACTCCTTCAGCATACAATGCTGCTACTTCTGCCACTTTGGGATTAAAGTGCACATCGGCTATCAGCGGAGTGTCGTACCCTTGTGAGCGCAGTCCGATATTGATATTCTTTAAGTTTTCAGCTTCACGTACTCCCTGAGTAGTGAGGCGTACATATTCACCTCCTGCTTCAATGATGCGTTTAGCTTGCTCTACACAGGCCTCAGTATCCATTGTGACCGTATTGGTCATACTTTGTATACGGATAGGATTAGTGCCACCCATAGGAGTGGCACCAACATATACCTCATTTGCCTCTCGGCGTGAATAGTTGAAGTAATCCATTAATTTGTTTTATAAGCGTATTTTACTTCTTTCAATTCTTCGTTAGCTTTGACTATCTTGTTTTTCAGACCTTCCTTGTAAGCAGCAAATTTTCCGGCAAGTTCTTCATCAGATAATGCCAACATTTGTACTGCAAGGATAGCTGCATTCATAGCACCATTGATAGCAACTGTTGCTACAGGTATGCCGGGAGGCATCTGGATGATAGAATAAAGCGCATCCACTCCGTCGAGCACAGAACCTTTAACGGGAACTCCGATAACGGGAAGTGTAGTATTCGCTGCAATCACTCCTGGCAAAGCTGCAGCCATTCCTGCTGCTGCAATAATAACTTTAATACCTCGTCCGGCAGCTTCTTTTGCGAATTTTTCCACTTCAGCAGGTGTACGGTGTGCCGAAAGAGCATTCATTTCGAAAGGAACTTGCATTTCGTCGAGCAGTTTCGCCGCTTTCTCCATAACAGGAAGATCGGACGTACTACCCATGATGATACTTACAATTGGTTTCATGTCTGTTTATTTAGTTTTATTCATTAATGATCTGTTTGTATGCTTCAGCATCCAGCAGTTCATCCATTTCTGTAGTGTCAGTTGGTTTGATCTTGATTAGCCAGCCGTCACCATATGGATCTTTGTTTACCAGTTCCGGATGTTCTTCCAGCTCTGGATTGATTTCAAGTACTTCGCCACCAATGGGAAGGAAAAGGTCGGATACAGTTTTTACAACTTCAATGGTTCCGAATACTTCACCTTTTTCCAGAGTTTCACCTTCGGTCGTTACATCTACAAAGACGATGTCGCCCAATTGTTCTTGTGCATAATCTGTAATTCCTACATAAGCTTCATCACCTTCCAGACGAATCCATTCGTGTTCGTTCGTGTACTTTACATTAGTTGGGAAATTCATAATCTTAGTATTTTAGAGGTTAATATAATTATGTTTCAAATAAACAAAATTCCAGTGATACCGCAAAACAAACCGACTAAAAAACCTCCTCCAACTTCGTTTAAAGTATGTTGGCGGACGATGATTCGTGCGGAACCTAACATTCCTGCCAGTAAAATAAAACCGCAGAGCCACCAGATAGGATTGAACTGGAAAATGAAACTGTATGAGAGTAATCCTCCGATAATCATACCACAGCTGGCCATGTGAGTACTGATTTTCCATTTCAAGTTGATACTGGTACAGATAACCATACAAAGCAGAGTAGCTATGATTATTCCGCTCATATAGCGTGGAAGATGAATCCGGTACATAGTCAGAAAACATCCTGTATAACTCATGATCGTAATCAGGTATGGCAGAAAGCGTTTCTCTCTCTTCCCCAGTTCCCGTAACGTCCAGCCATTGATTTTCTGAAGAAGGTATATACCAAGCATCGGAAGGAGAATGGTAAAGCAATATACCATGATCAGAACTGTCAGTTTATATTGCAGGGGAAGTATTCGTAAATATGTAAAAAAGAAAAGCAGCAAAAACGCTACAAAAGGAACCATAAAAGGTGTAAATATGGCAGAGATGATACGTGCTGCCATAAATAGTGCATCTTTAGGCTCTTTTGTTGTTTCCTGAGAAGGAGCATGATATGTTAACTGATCGGGAATATTAGTTTCTTCCATCCTTGTGTTATGATTGTTTTTTGTCGTTTGGTTTATCTTCTTAGTCGTGCGACTGGAATGTTAAGCTGCTGGCGGTATTTGGCAACCGTACGTCGTGCTATCGGATATCCTTTTTCTTTTAGCATGTCGGCCAGTTCGTCATCGGTGTAAGGTTTATCCTTATTTTCCTTGTCGATACACTCTTTCAGGAACTGTTTGATTTCACGCACAGACAATTCTTCTCCGTTTTCTGTTACATATCCGTCGCTGAAGAAAAACTTGAGTGGATATATACCGAAGTTAGTCTGTACATATTTGCTGTTGCTCACTCGTGAAATTGTTGAAATATCCAGTTGTGCACGTTCGGCCACATCTTTCAGTATCATAGGTCGGAGTGAAGACTCATCACCATCCTGGAAGAACGGTCGTTGCAAGTCTATAATAGCCTGCATCGTACTGAGCAATGTTTGCTGGCGTTGTTTAACAGCATTGATAAATCCCTGAGCTGCATCTACCTTTTGCTTGAGGAATAATAATGCGTTTTTCGATTCCTTACTTTGATTAGCTTTATTGCGTGTATGCTCATCAAGCATTTCAGTAAATTCACGGCTTAAGCGCAGTTCAGGAACATTCCGGTTGTTGAGGCTAAGATGAATTGTACCGTCTTCTTCTGTCTCAACAATAAAGTCAGGAATAATTTGCTGCAAGTTTTTGCCGATTGTTTCTCCCATGGAACTTCCCGGACGCGGATTCAGCTTGGTCAGCTCCACTACGGCTGCATTATATTGTTCTTCAGTTATCCCTAACTTTTGTAATATTTTATCTTTATTTTTCTTGGTGAAATCATCGCAACATTTGTTGATGATATCATATTCTATTTGTTTCAACGGAGAGTTTTCTTTCCGTTTGATTTGCAGCAAAAGGCATTCCTGAAGGCTTCGTGCTCCTATTCCCGCAGGATCAAAATCCTGTATGATAGACAAGATATGCTCCAGTTGTTCGGGGGTTGTATAAATACCCTGATAGATGGCAAGTTCGTCCATCAGGGCTTCTGTTGTTTTTCTCAATAAACCGTCATCATCCAAAGAGCCGATGAGATACTCGCCTAACTGTTTTTCTTCGGGAGTAAGATCTTGCATGTCAAGCTGTTCTTTCAGCGTTTCGTAAAATGAAACACTGTCCGAAAAAGGAATCTCTTCGGGAGTTTCTCCCTTAGAACGGTTGTTCTCCTGAAGCTTATAATCGGGAATGTCATCCTCTGTGCGATAATCTCCCAACGATAAATCATCATTATAGTCGGTTCCGGATTCTTCATTTTCATCGGCAGGATAGTCATCTTCATGTTCCTCAGCCTCTTCAGTATGTTCTTTACCTTCTTCTAGAGCAGGATTGTCCAAAAGTTCAGAATGAATACGTTCTTCCAATTCTACAGTAGGCAGCTCTAATAATTTGACTGCCAATATCTGCTGTGGAGATAAAGTCTGAACCTGCTGCTGGGCCTGAGTTTGTACTTGACGTGAATTTATAGCCATAAAAATGAATTTGATTTTTTCGCTGCAAAAATAAACAATTAGATACGGATTATATGGTTTTCACTTAATTTTATTTTATGTGGACAACCAACTTCTCTACCAATATCTGTGGAATTTAATATCTGAAACTGCTTCCTCCCAAAAACTCGCGCAACAAGGAAGTCGGCGGAAGTTCATTGTCTTGTACTGAAACAAAATAGGCAAGGAAACGCAGAAGGCGGTGAGCTTCCGAGTATGCCGGACAGTTATTGGGTACCTTTCGTAAAATGGGTTCTGCATAGTCCTTTAACACGGCAAGTTCGAAGAGCAGAGCCGAGTTGAACATTGCATCTGCATATTCCTGATAAGGGAATATCCATTTGTCTTCCCCTGCACGGACACTTTCCCATCGAGAAATTGTCGCTTCTGCCGAGTAATTGCGGTATCGGTAATCGCGTATGATTCGGCGTAGCAACCGATTGTCGGTGGTAGGAATATAATTATGGTTGTCGAGTGAGATTGTAGTCAGGGCAGATACATATATCTTATATTTATTGGCTGCCGGAATATTGGGGGTCAGTGCCGGATTCAGCGCATGTATCCCTTCCAGTATCAATATCATATTTTCGTCAATACGCAGTTTCTTGCCACTGTTCTCGCGTTTGCCCGTTGTAAAATTAAATCGGGGTAATTCAATTTCCTTACCATCTAACAACTCCTTTAACTGGGCTTCGAAGAAAGGAAGATCCAGTGCGTACAGTGATTCGAAATCATGTTCACCGTTTTCATCAAGTGGAGTATCTTCTCTGTTTACAAAATAGTCATCCAGTGAAATCGGATAAGGCTTCAGCCCGTTGGTCATTAACTGAATACTGAGACGTTTGCTGAACGTAGTCTTTCCCGAAGATGACGGTCCGGAAATCAATACCAGTTTCACTCTTTCTCCATTTTGGTTCCGGTGAGTGATTTCGTCGGCTATATGTGCAATTTTCTTTTCTTGCAGTGCCTCCGATACATTTATCAGGTCGGTAGCATGCCCGTTGTTGCAGGCTATGTTGAAATCCCCAACCGTACTGATTCCCAATATCTGGTTCCAGCGGTGATATTCCTGAAAGACCTCCAGCATCTTTTCCTGTTTTACAAGTTCCTCCAGTTTTTGCGGGTTCTTTCTGTTTGGAATACGCAGCAACAATCCATCATAGTATTTTACTATATCGAACAGTTTGATGTATCCTGTACTTGGAACCAGACTGCCATAATAATAGTCGATGGTATCTCCTAATCTGTAATAGAAAGTATATAACTGTCCGGAAGTCTTCAGCAGTTTTGCTTTGTCCATCATTCCTCTTTGGGTAAATAATTCGACGGCCTGTTCTGTATGGCACTCTATACGTTGGAAAGGAATGTTGTCGGTAATTATTTCCTGCATTTTCTGCTTGATGCGTGTAACATCATCCAAACCAATGGAACGGTCCAGATGCAGCGTACAGTAATACCCCTTCGATACGGGATGTTCCAGGGAAATGCTTCCCTGCGGATAAAGTTCTTCTACAGCTTTTACAAGGATGAAACAAAGCGATCGGAAATAGGTGCGCATGCCCGACGGATTAGTTATATCAAGAAACTCAACATCTTTATTGTAATATACCTTAAAGTTGAGCCCTTCTACCTTATTGTTAACTTTCGCACTGACAGGTCCGTAGGGCATTTCTAAATTAAAACCATTATAAATATCCAAAAGCGTGCTTCCCTCGGGGAAATCTTTTGTTAAATTGTTATTTTTGCAATATATTTGTAGCATAATTGTAATATGTGTTACTAACTCGGTGATTTGGCAATTAATTTACACATTAAACAATTAAGAGCCTACCTCCGACTTAATTAATTACAAATGGAATATACTTTTTATGATTTTTTAGCGTTGCTCGGTTCGTTAGCGCTTTTCCTTTATGGAATGAAAATCATGAGTGAGGGGCTTCAGAAGTTTGCCGGTGACAGACTTCGTAGTATCCTGACCGCTATGACGACCAACAGAGTGACCGGTGTACTGACTGGTGTGCTTATTACGGCCTTAATTCAATCTTCTTCTGCTACGACAGTTATGGTGGTCAGCTTTGTCAATGCAGGATTGCTGACCCTTTCACAATCCATAGGTGTAATTATGGGAGCCAATATTGGTACTACCGTTACCGCTTGGATTATTTCCGCTCTCGGCTTTAAAGTCGATATTTCTTTATTCTCTTTACCTCTTCTGGCTTTTGGTATTCCGCTTTTATTTTCTCAAAAGAGTTCCCGTAAGTCTATCGGTGAGTTTATTTTCGGTTTTGCTTTCCTGTTTATGGGATTGAACTTACTGAAAACCAATGCTCCAGACTTGAGCGCCAACCCTGATATGTTGGCTTTCGTCCAGAACTATACCGATATGGGATTCATTTCCGTACTTCTGTTTGTCTTTATCGGTACTATCCTGACCATGATTGTACAGGCGTCTGCGGCAACGATGGCGATAACGCTTATCATGTGTGCCAACGGATGGATCAGCTTTGAGCTGGGAGCAGCACTGGTGCTGGGAGAGAATATCGGTACTACCATTACGGCAAATCTTGCTGCTCTGACTGCCAATACTCAGGCCAGACGAGCTGCTATGGCTCACCTGATGTTTAATATATTTGGTGTAATCTGGGTTTTGATATTGTTTAAGCCGTTCCTGTCGATGGTAGACTGGATAATTTCTGACTTTATGAATATCAGTGAAGCTGACGGTGTTGCTGTTTCATTTAAATTATCGGCGTTCCATACTTGCTTCAATGTATGCAATGTGCTGATTCTGATATGGTTCGTTAAGCTGATAGAAAAAACAGTCTGCAAGCTTATTCCTCAAAAGGAACAGGAAGAAGAGTATCGCCTGCAATTTATTACTGGTGGTATGTTGTCGACAGCCGAACTTTCTGTTTTGCAGGCTCGTAAAGAAATCAACCTTTTTGCAGAGCGCATCCAGCGGATGTTCCGTATGGTTCGTGATTTGTTACATACGGAAAATGAGAATGATTTTAATAAATTGTTCAGCCGTATAGAGAAATACGAGAATATCAGTGACAATATGGAGGTAGAGATTGCCAACTATCTGAATCAGGTTTCTGAAGGGCGTTTGAGTTCGGAAAGTAAACTTCAGATACGTGAAATGCTCCGTGAAGTAACAGAAATAGAAAGTATTGGTGATAGTTGTTACAACCTGGCAAGAACTATTAACCGTAAGCGCAGAGGAAATATTGATTTTACAGAAAAGCAATATGAGCATATTCATCAGATGTTTGCTTTGACTGACAATGCACTGACGCAGATGATAAAGCTGGTGGAAGATGTGCATCATATCGTAGATGTGAACAAATCATTTAATTTGGAGAATGAAATCAATAACTACCGCAATCAGCTGAAGAATCAGAACATAGTCGATGTGAACAATAAAGAATATAGCTATCAGATGGGTATTCACTATATGGACATTATCGGTGAATGTGAAAAGCTGGGCGATTATGTAGTGAATGTGGTAGAAGCACATTCTGATGTAAAGGAGAAAAAAGCTTGAGAAAATAAATAGAACAGGCTATATATAAAGGGCATCTGCATGTTTTTCAGAACGTGGAGATGCCCTTTTTTTACTCTAGACTATTGTTATAAAAATAATTCAGCAATTTTTCATAAAAACTTCTCGATGTTTTTTAATTTTTTGTACGAATACTCAGGGAGTTTGTACAAAAAATAAGCAAGATTTCAGCATGTTTTTCTTGTAGTTTCCGCACCTTATTTTTGATATCTGTCGAAAGATATTGTTTGGCTACTGTTGTTTGCGGTAACTATGTATCGCCCAGCCGTATAAGATTGTTGCAAAGCAGGATAATACACAAAGTTGTTGCACGATATCGCCGATACCGCTCCCTTTTAGATATACCATACGCATCATTTCCATGAAGTAGCGTAGCGGATTGATATAAGTGATGTACTGTGCCCAGTCGGGCATACTGCTGATGGGTGTGAACAAGCCACTCATCAGAATAAAAATAAGCATGCAGAACCACATGACGAACATGGCCTGTTGCATGGTAGACGAATAATTGGAAATGACCAGTCCGAGTCCTGACATGACCAGTACAAATATGAGTGTTGCCAGATAGATGGTGAATATGCTTCCTACAGGTGTCAGGCCATATACGGCCCATGCAAGCAGCATGCACAGATTCAATACAATAAAGCCTATAAGCCAATAAGGAAGCAGCTTGGAAAGAGTAAAGGTAAAGCGGCTTACCGGAGTGACATTAATTTGCTCAATGGTACCGGCTTCTTTTTCACCAACTACATTCAAGGCAGGCAGAAATCCGCAAAGCATAACCAGCAGCATAGTCATCAGGGCAGGAACCATAAAGGTTTTATAGTCCAGATGTGGATTGAAACGGTACCGGATTGAAGTTACCGATGTAGATTGTGGGTTAAGTATCTGTTGCAGATATGTATTCCCTAATCCTCCTTTTGTTCCATTTACGGCATTAATGGCTACCAAAGCCGATGCCGGACGTCCGTTAACTTGTTCTTTTTCAAATCCTTTAGGAATTTCCAATAACATGTCAGCCTGATTTCTTTCGATGCATTCCACCGCTTTGTGATAAGTATCCGGAAGTGCAACTAACTTGAAATAGGGAGAAGATTCTATCCGGTGTGTCAGTCGGAGAGAAGAAGGGGTATGGTCATTGTCTATGATGGCTATACGTAAGTCTTCTATTTCCAGCGTAGCAGCCCATGGCATCACCAGCATGATCATACATGGGAATATCAGAATCAGGCGGGGCAGGAAACTGTTCCGTATAAGCTGCTTGAACTCTTTTTCTATGAGGTATCGTAATATCATATTCTTTATTTACTCTAAGCGGTTTTTAAATATTTTAGAGGTAATACCTATTAGTATCACAGCCATAAACAGGAGTACACATACTTCTTTCCATACATAAGATAGCGGTACTCCTTCTATCATCAGTTGTCTTACCAGTGATACATACCAGCGGGCAGGAATGGCACAGGAAATCCATTGCAGTATAGCTGGCATACTTTCTATTGGGAAGATGATTCCTGATAAAATGATAGTAGGTATCATCAGTACCATTGCCGAGGCCAGCAGGGCAGCTACCTGCGTGTGGGTGATGCACGATATGAGCAGTCCAAGAGCAAGGGAAACAAAAATAAACAAGAGAGATACAGCCAACAGGCTAAATAGACTACCGGCTATTGGTACGTCGAGTACATAAACAGAAAGCAGCAGGATTGTAGTCAGATTCACTACTGATAAAACAAAGTAGGGAACTGCTTTCGACAGAATGACTGCCAGCGGGTTCATCGGAGAAACCAATAGAATTTCCATTGTTCCGGTTTCTTTTTCTCTTACGATGGATATGGATGTCATCATTGCACAAATCAGCATCAGGATAAGCCCCATCACTCCCGGTACAAAATTGTATGCGCTTTTCATTTGTGGATTATATAGCAGTTTACTTGATACAATAATTTTTCCGTCAGAAAGGCTTTGTCCCATTGCTGCCAGTGCCTTCGAAAGTACTCCATTTGCATACGCTCCACGTGTGACTGCGAGATTGGGATCGGTTGCATCGGCTATAATCTGTATCTGTTCGGAGTCGAAACGCTGTCTGTTTAAATCGTCAGCAAAGGCAACTGCAAGTTCTATCTTGTTCTTTGCAAATAAGTCTTCTATTTCTGTAGGAGAATGAACAACATATTTCACATTGAAATATTCGCTGGCATCCAGTTGGTCTACTATGCGTTGAATATCTGTATTTGCAGAGTTTATCAGTACAGCTGTCTGTACGTTGCGTACTTCCGTAGAGATAGCAAAGCCGAACAATATGATCTGTACGACAGGCATTCCAATAAGAATCAGCATCGTACGCTTGTCGCGCAATATATGGTAAAACTCTTTCTTTATGAAAGCAATGAATTGTTTCATATTTTTTCTGTTTATATTGAGTGAAAGTGCTTGTTAATCACTGCTTCGTTTGGCTTCCCGTGCCAGCATCTGGAAAACCTCATCCATGTCTTTTGCATGGAAATGCGATTTCAGGGCTTCCGGCGTATCAAGTGCACGAATGCGTCCGTCTACCATCATCGAGATACGGTCGCAATACTCTGCCTCGTCCATGTAATGCGTTGTGACAAAAACTGTTATACCTTGGTCGGCAGCCTGATAAATCAGTTGCCAGAACTGTCTTCGGGTTGCAGGGTCTACCCCTCCTGTCGGTTCGTCGAGAAAAACGACTTGAGGCCGGTGGAATATGGCAGCCGAAAATGCCAGACGCTGTTTCCATCCTAACGGTAGTTCACGGACTAACGTATTACGTTCATTATATAGTCCAATACGGTTCAACATCTCCTCTGCTCTAACTGGAATCTCTTTTTCACGGATACCGTAGATTCCACCGAACAAACGCAGGTTCTCCCATACCGTCAGATCTTCGTATAGTGAAAATTTCTGGCTCATATATCCTATATTCCGTTTGATATCTTCGCTTTGAGTACTGACATCGTAGCCCATTACCTCTGCATGTCCGGCACTAGGAAGGCTTAATCCGCATAAAATGCGCATAGCTGTTGTTTTTCCAGCACCGTTTGCTCCCAGAAATCCGAATATTTCTCCCCGTTTTACTTCGAAAGAAATATGGTCGACTGCCGTGAACGTACCGAACTGCTTTACCAGTTCATGAACCCGAATAACTGGTGTGTAGTCGTTGTCCGTATTATTACGCTTCAGCCTGGGCGGACAAAGGATATCTTTAAACTTTTCCAGAATAATGTCAGGAGTATCAATGCCTTGTATTTTTCCCTCATATAAAAAAGCTATCCGGTCGCATTTACGGGCCTCGTCCATAAAAGGAGTAGATACCATGATTGTTATTCCTTGGTCACGGAGTCTTCCGAGCATTTGCCAGAATTCCTTTCTCGAAACGGGGTCTACTCCTGTAGTGGGCTCATCCAGAAAAAGAACTTCGGGTGAGTGTATCAGCGCGCAACAAAGGGCAAGTTTCTGCTTCATACCTCCCGATAATGCTCCTGCACGACGATTCCGAAAAGGAGCTATTTGTTCGTAAATATCTTTAATCTGATGATAATGCTCGGCTACGGTAGTATGAAAAATAGTTGCGAAAAAGTTGAGATTCTCCTCTACTGTCAGGTCCTGATAAAGTGAGAAACGTCCGGGCATATATCCGATTGTCTGCCTGATAGTCCGATAGTCGTGGCATACGTCGTGATTCAGAACACTTGCCTTTCCCGAGTCAGCATTCAGTAGAGTGGTAAGAATACGAAACAACGTACTCTTTCCAGCACCATCGGGACCTATCAGGCCGAAAAGTTCTCCACGTTGTACCGTAAAAGATACATCGTGTAAGGCTTCGGTTTTGCCGTAACGTTTGCTGATATGCTCTATTTCGATTACAGGGGTCATAGTTTTAATAGTGTTACTGTTCTTCACTGAACCTGACTTCTCCATACATGCCGAGCTTAATGAAACCGTCATTTTTGACAGCTATTTTCACTGCATAAACCTGGTTGGCACGTTCATCGTCGGTTAATATTGTTTTCGGTGTAAATTCGGCTTCATCTGCTATCCAGCTTACAATTCCCTGATATTCTTTCCGGTTCTTGTCACCAAAGTCGGCAAAGACTTTCACCTGTGATCCAAGTTTCACCTCTTCCAGCTGGGATGAAGTGACATATGCGCGCAGGAATATATTTTCTGTGTCCGCTATTTTGAAAAGTGGCTTGCCGGTTGAGGCAAGTTCTCCCGGTTCGGCATATTTGGCAAGTACTGTTCCGTTGATAGGAGAGAGAATATGGCATTTATTCAACTGGTCTTCTGTTTGTAGTATCTGAATAGCTACAGATGAACTTTGTTCGTTCAGGCTTTGTGTACTATTGGTTAAAGAAGATATTTGTGCTTCGAGCTGACTCTGCAATACCGCAATCTGAGAATCCCAGTCGTCTAGCTGCTTGCGATTGGCTGCATTGGCTTTCAACAGATTTTCTACTCGTGTGCGTTCGCGCCGTGCCGTGGAAAGTTGTTCTTTGGTCGCAGCTATTTGCTTACGGACGTCAGGGCGTTGTTTGTCTACCGATTTCATAGTTGCTTCCAACTGGAGTTTCTTTAAGTAAAGTTGGACGGTATCTATGAGTCCGACTTCTTCTCCTTGTGTAAGATGAGTACCTTCTTCAGCATCAAGACGGAATAATTTACCGTTTGACTCGGCAGAAACAATGATTTCTGTCGCTTCAAATGTACCGGTCGCATCAAAATCACTGTTATCGCTGCAAGCTGAGAGTATACTCAGCAGAATGATAAATGGGAAATATTGTTTTTTCATATGGCTGAAACGAATTAATGTGTATGAGTATTGGTAAGATGTTTCTTTTGGTAGATGTTCATAAGCAGTTCTATTTTATGAAGAGCCTGTGTCTGACGTGCCAGACTTTCGGCAGTTACTTCACGTAACATTTCGGTAACCGTCAGCGTTCCGTTGGCAACCTTTGCTTCGGCAGCCTGACGAATATTGGTCCGTAGCCGGATAATTTCGTCGTCTTCTTTCATTTGCTGTTGCAAAATGTTGATTTTTCCGTCTTGTTCTGTCAGTTTCAAGTGAGTGTTGAAAAGAAATAAATTGCGGTTGCTCTCTATTTGTTGTCTTTGAGTATCCAGTTTTTGTTTATCGTTTTTTAGCGTATACAGGCTTCCAAAATTCCACGTCAGGCGTGCGCCTATAATATAATAGGCGGTAAATTTATCTTTTAGCATATCCAGTCCGGGATTCCCATATCCTCCTTGTGCAAAAAGTCCGAACTTCGGCATATAACCGGCACGAAGCGCATGCCGACGGATATCTACAGTTTGTTTCTGCGATTCGTATAGCCAAAGTTCCGGCCGGTTGATTATGTCGCCAGATATTTCATTTTCCATATCCGGCACGACAAGTTGTATCTGTTCATCTATTTGTTTGCCTGTCAGCAGAGAGAGCATACGTAAATAAGCCTTGCGGTTTTCTGAGAGTTGTATACGCTGTTGTTTTGTGTTTAGTATTTCTACTTTTACAGCATCCACATCGGCATCATTGGCTATACCGTTATTTCGGTAAGCTTCTATATTCTTTAAGTTTCTTTGTAAGTTATCATGGAGCAGAGCGTTCTGATGCAACTGTTCGTTTAAGAGCAATATCCCGAAGAATACCTGATTGACCTGTTCGTTCAGTGCATACATGCTTACGTCCAGTTGATATTTGTTTTCTTGCGAAACGGCTTTGATCTCTTTTTTCTGATGATGAATTTGTCCTCCGTCCCAAATGTTTTGCTGGACTTCTATCAGTGCCTGATACTGGTCTTTGGGCAATCCTTTGATACCTATTCCCGAAATATCTATTGGGAATGTAGTTGCATCGCTCTGGTAAGATGCTTTGCCGCTGATATTGATTTGTGGAAGGTTACCTTTGGATGCGTTCGAAAGATTATATTGTTCAGCAAGTTGAATGAGGTTATATTGTCTGACCAAGGGATAATTCTCTTGTGCAGCATGCCTGCATTCGTCTAGTGTAACTTGTGCCCTTGTGGATATGGCAACTGTAAAAAACATAATGAAGAAAAGAATCCGTTTCATTGTTTGTCGTTTTTATTGTTCTGATACAAAGTTAAATGCTTTCAGTATATACATAAGGCTCCATTGGTTGTTGTAAATGTCCTAATTGTTCGATAATGTGCGAAAAATAGCTTCTTATAGGGCTATATTATTATCTTTGCGGGAAATGAGAATGTTATCATGGAACAGAATAATCTTTTACTCTTAGCTTTAAAGCAGATATTTGAACTTTCCGCTATACCTTGTAATAAATATCGGTTTGTTTCTGCCGAACTGGGTTTTGTCCGTTCAATGAGAGGAGTATTGGAAATTTCAGAGCAGATATTTGCTTTCGGCCAGCCTTATCGTCTGACGGAAGGTCGTGTCTTGTTTATGCATGCCGGGGGTATTCGTGTGCGAGCGAATCTTATAGAATTGACGCTTAAACCTCATCAGCTGATTGTAGCTTCACCAGGTACAATACTTCAGGTAATTGAAATATCGAAAGATTGTGAATTGGAGATGTTTGCCTTTACCAATGGCCTCATGGAAGGTTGGCAAAAAGAAGTATTGTTGCAGACCTTTTTGCAAGGAAGACTTTATGTACAGCTTGATTTACCGGAAAAGGAAGAAAAACGGATTGCTGCCTTTTTCGATTTATTGTGGGATATCGTACACGATAAGCCTTTCCCTCGAGATATGGTAAGAAGTCTTATTTCGGCTTTGTTTCATCAGATAAATATATATCGTATGAGGGAAATATCGGAAGAAAGCGGTCGGCTCACGCGTCAGGAAGAAGTTTTCAACAGATTTTTGTCGCTTGTTAATAAGTATGCCATACACGAAAGAAGTGTAGTGTTTTATGCCGACAGGTTGTACCTGACTCCCCGTTATCTGAGTACATTGATAAAACAGACAAGTGGCCGTACAGTGATGGACTGGGTGAATGAGGCTGTAGTGCAAGAAGCAAAATTGTTACTTCGTCATTCTGATAAACTGGTTTATCAGATAGCTGATGAATTGAACTTTCCGAATGCATCTTTCTTTTGCAAATATTTCCGGAGACTGACGGGTAAGACACCTCATGAATATAGGCATGGAAAATAAAAAACACAGGTACAGACTGATGATCATGTCTATACCTGTGCTTTATAAGATGAAATAATCAGTTATTATTTCTTATCTTCTTTTTCGATGCTAACCAATTCTACTTCAAAAATCAATGTAGAGAACGGTTTGATTTTACCAGTTTCACGTGAGCCATAAGCCAGTTCCTGAGGAATATACAATTCCCATTTAGATCCTACCGGCATCATAGTCAGAGCTTCTGTCCATCCTTTGATTACCTGGTTTGCACGGAAAGTAGTTGGTTCTTTACGGTCGTAAGAGCTGTCGAACTGAGTTCCGTCGATTAAAGTACCTTTATAATTAACTTTAACTCTTGCTGTTTCTCCAGGAATTTCACCTTTACCCTCAGTGATTACTTTATATTGCAGACCACTTGCAGTAACTTTTACTCCTTCTTTGCTCTTGTTAGTAGCCAGGAAGTCTTCGTTCTGTTTTTTATAGTCAGCATATTTTGTTTCCAAAGCTTTTTCTTTAATAGCTTCTGCCTTAGCGTTTACATATACAGCAGCAGAATCAGGAGCAACGAGTGCTTGCTTCTTTACAGCAGAAACGAAACCAGCCAAGAAGTTTTCTTTGCTTAAGTTCTGTGTAGAGTCGCCGTTGAAGATACGATCGTTGATAGCGTCGAACATATCACCACTTACTTGCTGTCCGATCTGGATACCAGCCATGTAAGCTTTCTGTTTTGCATCTGTCTGTTTCAAACCTTCTTCAATACCTCTGATGAAGTCTGCCATGTGAGTAGAATCGATACCCAGACGTCCCATAGCGTATTCTTGCAATCCTTGTGTGTTGCTGACACCCATCATATAAGAAAGAGTATCAACATCGCTTTTCATGTTTGCCTTTGGGCTCTGAGCTGTACATGATGCCAGTCCGGTTGCGGCTGCAAACATCATGATTAAAGAACTTTTTTTCATTTACTTTATATTTTAAATTATAATTTTACTGATTTGCTTTTGTGTATTAGAGCACCTCTATTAATTCAACTTCGAAGATAAGTGTGCTGTGAGGAGGGATCATTTCACCAGCTCCCTGTGCTCCGTATGCCAGTTCAGAAGGAATATAAAGTTTCCATTTTGCACCTTCCGACATCAACTGCAATGCTTCAACCCAACCTTTGATAACTTGGTTTACTCCAAATACGGCAGGTTCACCACGCTTGATAGAGCTGTCGAACAATGTTCCGTCTATTAATGTACCTTCATAGTGACAACGTACGCGGTCAGTTGCTTTAGGCTGTTTGCCGTTACCTTCGGTTATAACTTCATATTGCAGTCCGCTAGGTAAAGTTACTACTTTAGGGTTTTTCTTGTTTTCTTCGAGGAACTGCTTTCCTTTTGCTATGTTTTCAGCATTCATTTTTTCTTCCAACTCAGTGAAATATTTATTCACGATTTCACGAGCTTCGGTGTGAGTGATTGCTGTTTGGTTTCCCTCTAATACGTCTTTGATAGCCTGTGCAAAGTCGTTTACTTCAATGCCGCGAGCACCCATGCTCAGCAGGTTTTGGCCTATACCCAGACCAATGGCGTAACTGAATTTGTCCATGTGATTATATTTATTAGTGTGTAATATTCTTTAAAAGCACGGCAAAGGTATCTTTTTTCTTTGAATATGAGGCTTTTTGAGCGATTAAAAATTCTTATTTTTGTGACTGTATATAAAATGAAAAGAAAATATCTGCCTATGAAAAAGCTGGTGATACTGACTGGAGCAGGAATGAGTGCTGAAAGTGGCATTAGTACATTCCGCGATTCGGGAGGTCTGTGGGATCGTTATCCGGTAGAACAAGTAGCTACTCCCGAAGGATATGCTGCTAACCCGAAGCTGGTAATAGATTTTTATAATGAGCGCCGTAAACAATTGCTTACAGTCAAGCCTAACAGGGGGCATGAGCTGATAGCTGAGTTGGAGAATTTTTTTGATGTAACTGTTGTTACACAGAATGTTGATAACTTGCATGAACGTGCAGGCAGCCATCATGTTATTCATTTGCATGGGGAACTGACAAAGGTTACATCTAGTTGGCAACCGAATAACCCGAAATATATAAAAGAACTAAAACCGGAAGAATATGAGGTGAAAATGGGAGATACGGCGGCCGATGGTTCTCAGTTACGCCCGTTTATCGTTTGGTTTGGTGAGGCTGTCCCAATGATAGAAACTGCCATTGACTACGCGGAGCAAGCTGATATTTTTGTCATTATCGGAACATCTCTGAATGTGTATCCGGCAGCAGGACTGTTAAATTATGTTCCAGTCCATGTCCCGGTTTATCTTATAGATCCGAAGGAAGTTGCCATAACTTCGGGCAGGCATGTAAATGTTATTCGCAAGGGAGCCTCCGAAGGAATGTGTGAACTTAAAAAGATGTTACTAAATGAAACAGCGTAAACAATTTCTTTCTATATTTGTTTTTATATTAAAGAAATAATTAATACTAACTTAGAATAAAACGATAAAATTATGAAGAAGTACATTTGCACAGTATGCGATTGGGTTTATGATCCTGAAGTTGGAGATCCTGAAGGTGGCATTGCACCGGGAACAGCATTTGAGGATATTCCGGAAGATTGGGTTTGCCCGGTTTGTGGTGTCGGAAAAGAAGATTTCCAGCCGGTAGAAGAATAATCTCGGTTTGAAATATACGTAAAAAAGTTTCGGCTTGTTTGTGGATTTTCCTAAACAAGCCGAAACTTTTTTATAGTAAGATGATATCTTTCTTTAATATTGGTTTAGCGTATTTCCTATGTATTATTTATATGTATATAAGCGTACATGTAAAATACTGAACTCATCCACTCCAATACGTGCGTGTCTTCCTTGATGATCTTGGTCTCCATTTAGACGACGGATATATTGCAGGGTTCTTTGATTGTCCGATTATTTATTCTACCTTATTTTTAAGTCTATTTGAGAATATCAATAATAATTTCTTTTGCTCCCTTTATATATGTCGTACAACATAGATGTACGTTTTTTGATATTTTATGTTACGTTTGGGGGTGTAGATGTAACTTAGTAATATGTTAGAGTAACATATAAGAAATATTGCTGGAGGTATTTCAGCTACTTTTGTTGGTGTAAAAAACAAAAACTTTAAAAACATATACTAATTCGTTTATTTACATGAAAGACACTATTGTTATTAAGTCCTTAAGGCTATTATGTTTATTATGCCTTGTTCCTTTATGGGCTTTTGCACAAAAAGTTTCCATAACAGGTGTTGTGAAAGATGCTGCAGGCGAAAGTATTATTGGAGCCAGCGTTATTGAGAAAGGTACAACTAATGGTACGATTACTGATTTTGACGGCAATTTTACATTACAAGTAGAAAATGATGCTGTTTTATCAATCTCTTTTGTAGGCTATCAGCCACAAGATGTTCCTGTTGCGGGAAAATCTATGATTAATGTTATCTTGAAAGAAGATACTGAAGTACTTGATGAAGTGGTTGTTGTAGGTTATGGTGTTCAGAAAAAGAAATTAGTAACGGGAGCTACTGTTCAGGTAAAAGGAGATGACTTGCAAAAGCTGAATACTGTAAGTGCACTTGGTGCATTGCAAAGTCAAAGTCCAGGAGTAAATATCACACAGAGTTCTGGTATGCCAGGGGAGGGGTATAAGGTTAATGTACGTGGTATGGGTACAGTGGGTTCCTCTGCTCCTTTATATGTGATTGATGGTGTTGCCGGAGGTGATATAAATATGCTGAATCCTGCTGATATAGAATCTATTGATGTATTGAAAGATGCAGCTTCTGCTGCTATTTATGGTGCTCGTGCTGCAAATGGTGTTATTTTAGTTACTACCAAGCAAGGTAAAACAGGTAAAGTGAATATTTCGTATGATGGTTATTATGGTTTTCAGAAAATAGCTAAGAAGCCGGAATTGTTAAATGCCAAACAATATATGGAAATTATGGACCGTAAGGATGGAGCATATGATTGGGAGAGCCTAATACCTGTTCAATACGAGAAGATAATGAATGGCACTTGGAACGGAACTAATTGGTTGGATGAGGCTACAAATGATAATGCTCCGACTCAAAACCATGCTTTTAATATGGTTGGTGGAAATGAATACTCACGTTTTTCTTTAGGGCTTTCTTATACAAGTCAGGAGGGTATAATTGGAGCTCCGGTAGAACCTAATTATAATCGTTATACTGCACGTTTGAATTCTGATCATGTAATATTAAAAAATGATGAATTTGATATTATTAAATTGGGTGAAAATATGTCATATAGTTATAGTGAACGTTCTGGTATCGGAATTGGTAATATTTATTGGAATGATGTTCATAATTTCTTGACAGCTAGCCCTCTACTTCCTGTATATGATAATGAAGGTAATTATTATGATTATGATGATAAACTAGCAGATGGTTGGAGTTTTAATAATAATGAAGCAAATCCTATAGCTTCAATGGTATATCAACGTGGGAAGAATTTGTATCGTAATCATGCTTTTCGTGGTAACTTTTATGTTGAAATTCAGCCGATCAAAAATTTGAAGTATAAAACAAATTTTGGATATCGTTTTAATGCTGTTAGTAATCGTTCATATACAGATAAATTCCATTTAGCATCTAATTCAGAAAATAAAAACGATAAAATATCTCAGGATCAGGGGGTTGATATGGCATGGACATGGGAAAATACATTATCTTATTCTTTTAAGATAGATGATCATGCCGCTGACTTCGTGATAGGTCAATCTATGGAAAAATGGGGAATTGGTGAAACTATTTCTGGAACAAATGCAAATTCTCTTTTCCCTGGTAAATTTGATTATGCATATTTAAGTAATGCACAAGGAATTACTTCTGGGTTGACAACTTTGTCGGGAGAGCCACAAACAGCAGGACGTTTAGCTTCATTTTTTGGGCGCTTGAACTATAATTATCAAGAAAAATATATGTTCTCTGCTACTGTACGTGCTGATGGTTCTTCTAATTTTGCAAGAGGAAATCGATGGGGAGTATTTCCGTCTTTCTCTGCTGGATGGGTTATGACTAACGAACCCTTTATGGAAGATGTAACTAATTGGATGGATTTTTTAAAGATTCGTGCGAGCTGGGGACAGAATGGTAATTCTGATATTGCAAACTTCCAATATCTTTCTACTATTGCTTTTGATCAGTCATATGTTTTTGGAACAGATAAAATTACACAATCTACTGGTGCTTATGCAGATATTTTGCCTAATGAAGATATTTCATGGGAAACTTCAGAACAGCTTGACTTAGGTATTGATGCGCGTTTCTTTAATTCTCGTCTAGGATTGGCTTTTGATTATTACAATAAGAAAACAAAAGACTGGTTGGTACAAGCTCCGGTTCCTCTGATCTATGGTACAGGTGCTCCTTATATTAATGGCGGAGATATTGAGAATAAAGGGTTTGAAGTTGCTTTGAACTGGAACGATATGATACGTGACTTTAATTATGGAATTAACTTTAATCTTGCTTATAATAAAAATGAAGTAACTCGTATAGCTAATACAGAAGGCATTATTCATGGTCCAAGTGATGTACTTACTTATGGTATTACTGAGATTTATCGTGCACAAGTTGGATATCCTATTGGCTATTTCTGGGGATACAAGACTGCAGGTGTTTTTCAGAATGAAGAGCAGGTAGCAGCAACAGAAGCTAAATTATCGACTGCAGCTCCAGGTGAATTAATTTTTGTTGATACAAATGGTGATGGAGCTATTACTGAAGATGATAAGACCATGATTGGTGATCCAAATCCTGATTATCGTTTAGGGTTCTCTTTAAATTTAGGTTATAAAGGATGGGATTTTTCTGTGACAACTAATGGGGCTTTTGGTCAGCAAGTTGTGAAGTCATATCGTCAATATTTGGGTGAGCCCAAACAGAATTTTACTACTGAAATATATGAATGCTGGAATGGTGAGGGCACTTCTAATCGCTTACCGAAGCTAGAAGGAATGGAAACAAGTGACAGTTGGAAGAATTTCTCGGATATATTTGTAGAAGATGCCAGTTATTTGAAAGTCCAAAATATCACATTGGGATATGATTTTAAGAAATTATTCCCAAAGATGGCTTTGACTCAAGCTCGTTTATACTTCTCTGTATTGAATGCTTTTACTATTACTGGATATTCTGGAATGGATCCCGAAGTGGGAGCTAGTGGAAATGATGATTATTCTTGGGCATCAGGTATTGACCTTGGATTTTATCCTAGTCCACGTACATTTATGTTTGGTGTAAATCTTAAATTCTAAAACAGCTATGAAGAAATATTTTTATATAGCAACAATTGCAGCGTTTATGTTATCCGGTTGTGAGGACTTTTTGGATACAGAAAATTATACAAAGAAAAATACTGGAAATTTTCCGGAAACTGTTGAAGATATCGATATGATGCTTAATGGTGTATATGTATCTTTGAATCATATTATCAGTAATTCTGGGAGAAATAGTGTAGAGTCAAGTCCGTTTTTTGTTTCGGAAGCAGCTTCAGATGATCGCTTTGGAGGAGGAGGGCCGGCTGATAGAACGTATCAAATGGCTGATAAATTGATGAATTATGGAACAGATACTTTTGAACCGTTTTGGAAAGCTAGTTATGAAGGTATTTACCGTACTAATTTGATGCTAGAGTCTACAGATAAAATAACTGGTTGGGAAGGTAGTGATAAGGCTCAGACAATAGGGGAGGCTCATTTTATGCGCGCCTTGTTTTATTTCCAATTAGCACAAATGTTTGGTGAGGTACCTATGCCACTTTCTTCTGTAGCGGAGAATTTACCAAAATCTTCTGCAGATGTTATCTATGCACAAATAGCATCAGATTTGAAGACTTGTATTGAAACGATGCCAGATAAAACTTATGATCCGACGTTTTCTGGGCATGCAACAAAATATGTAGCAGAAGCTTATATGGCACGTGTCTTTTTGTTTTATACTGGATATTATGGTAAAGATTCATTACCTTTATCGGATGGTGGTAATATTCTAAAAGATCAGGTTATAAATTGGTTGGAAGATTGTCGTGATAATAGTGGTTTTGGGTTAGTTGATGATTTTAGAGGATTGTGGCCCTACACTAATTCGTTTACAATAGGTGATTATAATTATACGAAAGGGCAGAATAATATTTTGGGAGGACCGCTTCAATGGGAAACAGATGTTAACAAAGAAATATTGTTTGCTACTAAATGTAATAATTATGCAACATGGAGCGATTATGGATTCTCAAATATGTATAATTTGAATTATGGTATGCGTGGGCAACAGGAGATCAATACTTTCCCTTTTGGACAAGGTTGGGGATGTGGTACTGTAACTACAGGACTTTATGAAGAATGGGTGGCAGACGAGCCTGATGATCCAAGAATAAAGGCATCTATTCTTGATGTTAATGATCCTAGTGAAGGAGTTACTTATACATGGGATGGTAATGATCAGATGGAATTTACGGGCTATTTTCAAAAGAAATATATGAATATTATAGCAAAAACAGCAGATGGAGGCTTAGTGCCATATTCTAATCTGATGTATAATACCCAGAATAATTTTCAGTTAGGACAAACTCAAGACTTGGTTATGATGCGTTATGCAGATGTTTTGTTGATGCATTCAGAATTGACAGGAACAAGTGATGGTATGAATAGAGTACGTGCCCGTGTAGGTTTAACACCGAAGGAATATTCATTGGATAATTTGAAAAAAGAAAGACGGCATGAACTTGCATTCGAAGGTTTGCGCTGGTTTGATTTAATGCGCTGGGGAGATGTCGTTTCTGCTTTGACTAAGCAGGTTGGGGTTAATATTATAAATGGTGGAAAAGAAACTGTTATGAAAGAATTTGGTGGGGGATTTGCTAAACGTTATGAAGAGACTGGTGGATTTTGGCCAATTCCTAAGGCGCAGATAGATCTTTCTAATGGAATGTTGACACAAAATGCTGGTTGGGGTACATCTGAATCTGAATATCCTGGATGGTAATTCAAGAGTTTATTTTTATAATTATTGTGTATTTAAGAATAACGCTTAGATTTAAGTTCTTATAGATACAAAGTGCGGGATTCACAGTGAGTTCCGCACTTTTTTGTTGTAAATGCTAGTGTGTAAATATATGTTTGTTATATAATTTAACATTCTACGTATTATATCATACAGTTTTATTCGTATATTTGAACATATACAAACTTTAAAAACCTGAATATTATGAATGCAAATCCTGTTTTCAGTTTGCATATCCCAACAAGAATCTTGTTTGGATGTGGTGAGATAAAGAAGTTGGCAACCGAAACACTTCCCGGAAAAAAGGCGATGATTATTATTTCCGGTGGAACTTCAATGAGAAAATACGGATATTTAGATAAGGTAATCGGCTTCTTGACAGAAAATGATGTAGCATCTATTGTTTATGATAAAATACTTCCCAATCCTATTAAATCGCATGTAATGGAAGCTGCGGCGATCTGTCGGGAACAAGGATGTGATTTTATTATAGGATTAGGTGGAGGAAGTACCATCGATTCTGCTAAAGCTATTGCTGTGATGGCATGTAATGATGGAGATTTCTGGAATTATGTAACAGGTGGAAGTGGTAAAGGACGTCCGGTAACAAAAGCTCTTCCAATTGTTGCTATCCCTACTACTGCCGGAACGGGTACGGAGGCTGATCCGTGGGCTGTAATTACAAATGAAGAAAAACAAGAAAAGATCGGTTTTGGATGCAGTCTTACTTTCCCAGCTCTTTCTATCATTGATCCGGAATTGATGATTTCGATACCTCCGCATTTAACAGCTTATCAAGGTTTTGATGCTTTCTTCCATGCTGCTGAAGGTTTTATTGCAAATTGTGCTACTCCAATTAGCGATCTTTATGCTTTAGAGGCTATACGTTTGCTTTATAAATATCTTCCAGTAGCTGTAAACGACGGTAAGAATTTAAAGGCACGTGCAAAAGTTGCTTGGGCTAGTACGCTTGCCGGATTGGTAGAGGCAACTTCCAGCTGTACTTCTGAACATTCTATGGAGCATGCGATGAGTGCATATTATCCACAGTTGCCTCATGGTGCTGGACTGATAGCGCTTAGTGAAGCATATTTCGAAACATTCCGTAATGATTGTATGAAGCGTTACATGAAAATGGCAGATGTAATGACGCAGCAGAAGAGTAATCGCCCAAGTGACTTTATTGATGCATTGGCTCGTATGAAAAAGGAATGTCATGTGGATAATATAAAATTGAGCGAGTGGGGACTGAAAGAAGAAGATCTTCCGAAGATGGTTCAGAATGCTCGTGATACAATGGGCGGATTATTTACATTAGATCCACGTCCGTTGACTGATGATGAAGTTTTGAATATCTATAGACAATCGTATAAATAAGTAGTTTGATGTAGATTGTAAAAAATGGTATGTGCAAATAGAATTCTTTTATTCTCTTTTTCACATACCATTTTATTTTATTGAAACAGAAGAAGATAATTTTAAAGAGGTAATAAAGCTATTTTTTACAGGTTAGAGTTACTTGTTACAAGTTATCTTTTACGATATTTGAGTGGAGAAACTCCTGTTGCCTTTACGAAAAACTTTCCAAAGACAGACTGATCAGAAAAGCCTAGTTCATCTGCTATTTCCTTTATCCCCATATCAGTAGTATCTAATAGTCTTTTAGCTTCTGTGCAGAGAAGTTCTGATATATGAAAGTGAACTGTATGTCCTGTAATGTTCTTTACGATTCTGGATAGATAGGTTGTTGAGATGTTTAAATTGTTTGCATAAAATAGTATGTCATGGTGCTTTCTGTAATTATGACTTGAAAGTTTTTTGAAATTACGAAATATCTCGTCGGTGCGCTTGATGCAAATTGATACTTCTTGATTATTCTGGCATAGTATATCTGTTATTTGTAGTAATAAAAAATTGCACAAATGACTGATTATACCACTCTTATAGAAACGGAACTGTTCTAAACTCTCAGAAATTAAATGCATTGTTTCTTGTAAGTAACTGAGTGTACTTGTGTTTAGAGAAAGAATGGGAATATTGTATTGATTGGTAAATCTTGAAAGTTGATGATACATAACTTGTCCGTCGGAAAGAGTATCGAAGTAATCTGGATGTATATAGATACAAGTGATAGTAAAATCATGGCTCTTTTCGTGAAGTTTATGCGTCATACTGGGAGTCAGTATTATTAAATCATTTTTTTTGATCTTGTATTGTTGGACGGCATTATCTAGAGAAGCTGTCCCATTCATAATTAAAAGGATGAAAAATCCTTTTTCTAGGACAATATATTCGTCTTTTTCGAAAGAGTACTTTATGATACTATGATGAAGAATATCTTCCATAATTATAAAGAAGGCAAGTTAATTGGTGATTTTCTTTCTGCAAAAATAGATTTTGTTTCGTTTTTAACCAATAACCGTTATTTTTTTATGAATGGAAATGAAAAAAATAGCATGAACTTTGCATCGAAATATTGGAAAAAGAAGAATCTATGAATAAGTACATGTCACGGCGTTATATTTTGTTTGCCGTTTCTTTGTTTGTAAATGCTATGGGAATTGCTTTTATAACAAAAGCATTATTAGGAACATCACCCATTACGAGTGTTACTTATGTTTTAAGTATGTTTACTCCGCTTACCATTGGGCAATGGACGATAGTTCTGAATCTTTTATTTGTACTTTTCGAACTCCCTTTTATGACACGAAAAGAATTAAAGGATGATTTACGGATGTTTTTGTTACAGATTCCGATTTCTTTATGTTTTGGTACGTTTATTGATTTGTCTATGAATATGCTTTATTGGCTAGAACCTGTGAAGTATATAGATCAGATTATTTATTTGCTTGTAGGATGTGTAATATTGGCGGCTGGAATTACGCTTGAAGTAAAGGCAAATGTTGCAATGATGGCAGGAGAATATTTTGTTCGTGTTATCTCCCAGCGGTTTCATGGTGAATTCGGCTATGTAAAGTTATGCTTTGATATTACACTGGTTTGTATTGCTTGTTTGTTTTCTATTTGCTTTATGTCGGGTATTTATGGTGTCCGTGAAGGTACTGTAGCTGCTGCATTGTTAGTTGGCCCTATAGTACACTTCATAAGTCCTTATTATCGATGTTTTGATAAGTGGATAAATGATGTGAAGGATAAAGATGCTATTGCATTGAGAAATATACACCATGTCATCATTACTATTGCGAGAGAGTATGGTAGTGGAGGACATTTATTGGGTGAAATGTTATCGAAAGAACTTGGTATTAAGTTATATGATAAGGAGTTTATTCACTTAGTTGCTGAGAAAAGTGGTATAAATGAACAGTACATTAAGAAAAATGAACAATCCATACCTTCTTTTTGGCTGAAGTGTATTTTAGGAAAGAACAGTGAACAGTCTTTGGAGAGAAGTCTTTCATCGGATGATGTATTATTTGTAGCAGAAAGCAAAATTATACAAGAGCTAGCAGAGAAAGGGCCGTGCATCATTGTGGGCAGATGTGCTGATTTTGTATTGCGGGATTATCCGAATTTGATTAAAGTTTTCTGTTATTCTGATTTGAAGAGTGCGTGTGTACGGTGTGTGCAGGAATATGGTGTTTCAGAGGAAAAAGCTGAGTCTGAAATTAAACGGATCAATCATAATCGAATAGCTCATTATGAGTATTATACAGGTGAGAAATGGGGAGAACCTCATCATTATAATCTGATGATAAATACGGGGAGCATTGATTTATCGGTAGCTTGTAATTTAATAAAGAGTATCTATAAGAATCGGATAAAGGAAAACTTGTCGAAATAAGAAGTTCTGCACATTTTTTGTACTTTTTGGATAACGGCTGACAGATGTGATATCGCGATATTTGCATCGTAATAAAAAGCCGAATTAATATGAAACAAGATGTACAAAATCAACAAACAAAGCGTGGAAATCCTTATGTCGGATTTTTGTGGGTAATTTTGATTGTGTTATTACTTAACGGACTGATTTTCCCAAAGTTGAGCAAACAAAAGATTATTTCTACTGATTATGGATCTTTTATAGAAAAAGTAGATAGTGGGAGAGTAAAGGACGTTATGATAAAGAGTAGTCAGATATTCTTTACAGCAGTAGATAAGAATGGTGAAACGAATACTTTTCAGACAGGTGAGACAAATGATCCTCAGTTAGTAGAAAGGCTATTGGATGCAGATAGCCCTAATGAGAATGGGAAAATAGCATTCAATCAGATTGTTCCTGAAGAAAACTCCCCTATATTGAATTTTTTATTGATGTGGATTTTACCTGGACTGATTTTTTATATTATCTGGCGGCAGACTAGTAAAACTATTCAATCTCGTATGGGAACTGGTGGTAATTTTATGTCTTTCGGCAATAGTGGAGCTAAGATTTATGCGGATGCTGATATAAAAACAACGTTTGCTGATGTAGCTGGACAGGAGGAGGCGAAAGAAACTTTGAAAGAAATTGTTGACTTTTTACACAATCCTAAAAAATATACTGAGATTGGAGCTTCTTTGCCTAAAGGTGCTTTGCTTGTAGGCCCTCCTGGTACAGGCAAGACATTGATAGCTCGTGCTGTTGCCGGTGAAGCCAAGGTTCCGTTTTTTGCAATATCTGGTTCGGAGTTCGTACAGATGTTTGTTGGTATGGGAGCCGCTAAAGTGAGAGATTTGTTTAAGCAGGCTGGTGAAAAAGCACCTTGTATAATTTTTATCGATGAGATTGATGCTATAGGAAAGAAGAGGGAAGGTACTTTTAGTGGAAATGATGAACGGGAACAGACTTTAAATCAGCTTTTAACTGAGATGGATGGTTTTGACGGGCGTAAAGGAGTTGTCATCTTAGCTGCAACCAATCGACCAGAAAGCTTAGACAAGGCATTGCTTCGACCAGGGCGTTTTGATCGTCGTATTCAGATGGATTTGCCTGATTTAGAGGGTAGAAAGGCTATTCTTAACGTGCATTTGAAGAAGGTAAAGCATGATTCAATTAATTTAGATATTGTGGCAAGAGCTACATCGGGCTCTTCGGGAGCTGAACTTGCTAATATAGTCAATGAGGCAGCTTTGCGTGCTGTACGAATGGGACGGACACGAGTTACTACCTCTGATCTGGAGGAAAGTGTGGAAACTGTGATTGTTGGAGCACAGAGGAAAGGAAAAGTAATATCGGCAGATGAGAAAAAAGTGATAGCTTACCATGAAATAGGGCATGCTTTGGTAGCTGCCATGCAAACTCGTTCTGCTCCGGTACATAAGATTACGATTATTCCACGTACTTCAGGAGCTTTAGGTTATACAATGCAGGTCGATAGTGGAGAACAGGTTTTGCAAAGTAAAGAAGATCTGTTTAATCGGATAGTGACACTTACAGGCGGTCGTGCAGCCGAAGAAATAGTTTGTAACACAGTAACTACAGGTGCATCGAATGATATTGAACAAGCTACTAAGCTGGCACGTGCTATGGTTACTCGGTTTGGTATGAGTGATAAATATGATATGATGGGACTGGAAACAGTTAATAATGCCTATTTGGGCAATGATACGTCACTTGCTTGTTCGAGTGATACAGCTGCAGATATTGACCGTGAGGTTCTTTCTCTGATAAAAAATGCTCATGATAAGGCAAAAAGCATTATTTCCGAAAATATGAAAGTTATGCATGAAGCAGCTTCTTTCTTGATTGAAAAGGAAACGATTACGGGTAAGGAATTTATGGATATTGTTCATTGCTGTACTGCGAAGACAGACTTAAATAATTGATTCGGCGGGCGGAACGTTTTTCAGCTATTTATTTTATATGAGTAGAAGAATGCGTTCCGCTTTTTTATCTTTTTCTATATTCTAAAGGTGTATATCCGGTATGTTGTTTAAAAAAGCGAACAAACGAAGAAGAGGTATGAAAATTTAGTTCTTCTGATATTTGCTGGATAGTATATGTTGTAGTTTTTATATATCTTTTAGCTTCTATGATGATAACTTCATTTATCCACTTTTGTATAGAATAGCCTGTTACGGATTTTATGGTCATCGAAAGATATTTGGGAGTAATACATAGTTTATTGGCATAAAAAATGACATTTCTTTCTTTTGTATAATGTTGTAATAACAGGTCGAAGAAACGATGCGTAAGTTCTTCTTGTCTAGAAGCAGGTTGGAGTATATTGTGATTATTTTTATTGAATAAAGAGGTTATAATAAGAATAAGGCTGAGAGTTAATGTCTTTTTTATATCGCTATTTTTTGCATGGTGATCTATGATATTATATAGGGTTATTATTTCTTCTGAGTCTTTTTCTTGAAGTTGTAGGCAAGGTGTTGAGGCTGTTTGTTTTAACAGGTTAAAATCGGGGGTAATAGGTAGCGTACATAGAAAGTCGGGTAATATGTGCATCACTTTCATTTCGAAGTCGGACGAACATTCTTTGATATGAATGATGTGTTGGGGAATAATAATAAATATTCCATTTTGACAGATATGATGGGTATTATAGTTTATCTTAAGCTTAATATATCCCTTCGTGCAAATACCGAAAATGAATCCTTTGAATACAAATGATTGTTCGTGCACATTGGGGCCTAATATATCTGATAAGTCTTTGAAGATAATCGTTTCTTTTTCTATGAGATTTTCTTGAGATATCATGATTCTCTTATTTATGTATTTGCAAAAATAAGAATGATAATAAATTAAATGGTGTTTGAGGAAGTTTTATTTTCTAACTTTGCAGCCGTTTTTTAATTAATGGTTATTAATAAGTGTAGATTATGATGATGAAAACAGTCCGAAATGCAATGTTATTACTTTGGGGCGTACTTATTTGTTATCCGATTGGAATGAAAGCTCAAGACAAGTTCGATGCAAGTGTTGGTATGGATTTAGTAAGTGGCTATATTTGGCGTGGTCAGGATTTGGGAAATGTCAGCATTCAGCCAGAAGTGTCGTTGGCTTACAAAGGTTTTTCTCTTACAGGATGGGGAACTGTTGGATTTGATAAAGATGATATAAAAGAGTTTGATCTGACCTTAGGTTATGAAGTGAAAGGATTCAGTTGCTCTGTAACTGATTATTGGACTAATGGTGGACCAGGGTACTTCCACTATGGAGCGCATAATACGAGTCATACATTTGAAGCGCAGATTGGATATGACTTTGGCTTCTTATCGGTAGATTGGTTTACGAACTTTGCTGGAAATATCGGTTATAAAGCAGATGGAAGTAAAGCTTATGCTTCCTATTTTTCAGTTTCTGTTCCTTTTGTTTTGGGAGGACTAGACTGGACTGTAGAGGCTGGAGCAACTCCTTGGGAAAATGATTTCTATACAGGAGGAGAAAATTCCAGTTATTCGAAAGATATGATAAATGGTTTTGCTGTTTGTGAAGTAGGTATAGAGGCTTCGAAAGAAATAAAGATTTCGGAAAGTTGGTCATTGCCTCTTTTTGCTAAAGCAATATGGAATCCTTCTACGGAAGGGCTTTATTTTGTTGCGGGATTAAGTTTTTAATATGTGCAAAAATCAAATAGCCTCTCAAAAATGAATTTTATGAGGGGCTATTTGTTTTATATATTTTCCATTAAAACAAGGCTGGTGATCGATTTGCTATAGATTCATTACTTCTTGTTCGAAATGATCTTTGTCACCTTTCGCTCTATTGCGTATTTTGCTGCGATAGTTGTAAACAGTCGCTAGTGAATAACCCAAAAAATGGGCGATACGATTGGCATCGGTTACTCCCAAACGTATTAAAGCGAAAATACGGAGTTCTGTGTTTAGTATTTCACCCGGTTTAGGGTATATTTTCCCTTCATCTGTTAATAATTTATTGAAGTCCTCTATAAAATTAGGGAACAACTCTAAGAATGATTTATCGAATTCATTATAGAAATTCTTCCGTTCGTCACGAAGGAACTGCTCAGAACGTATAGCTTTGAATAGATCATCAATACGTGAAGCCATTGCAAGTTTTTCCAACGAACGGCGATATTGCTCAAGCTTTTCAAGATAACTGACACAACGATCCAGATACCGTGCTATGTATACTTCTTTAATCTTTCCGGTTTGAGCCAAACTTTCGTTGGCTGCTTGCAGTTCTTTGTTGGAAAGGTATAAATGTTTTCGTGTGATAGATAATTTTTTCAGACCATAATACAAGTATGATGCTAGGATAATTAATAGAATGGCTAATATTCCCATGCATACTAAGAGTATGACAACCATTCTTTTTTCTTGAGCTTCTTTTTGAGAATATGCATGGTCGATAATTGGATAAAATTCTGTAACTTCGGCAAAACGCAGACGAGCGTTGCAGGCTACGGCATCTTCCATAGAACAACTTAAGTAGCTATATGCTCTTTTTAAATCGCCATGACGATAAATGAGTCGTGCCAGTTTTTGTAGCGAGGCATATTCTCTGACGGATGTGCTTAAATCAATGATTGCAGTTTGCGCCAGATAATAGATTTGCATATCAGGTTCGTTTTTTACCTCATATGCCATTGATAATGTATAATATATATATGCCTTTTGTCTTAAATCAAGGGACGTAGTAAGCATTTGATTAAGCATGGGAAGGGCTTTATCCGGCTGTGCAGAAAGAATGAATCTCTCTGCTAAAACAATATTGCGATCTACTCCGGAATCGATACTATTCATTATCGAATCACGATATAAATCTGTCAGATGTAAATATTTTTGTTTAGCATCATGTCCTATAGTGTAGTCGGCTGACCATCCGTAGCATGTACGTGCTGTAAAGTAATAGTATATTAAGTTTTTCTTGTCTAATTTACTAGGAGATATTTGTTGTAACTCTGTTAATGCTTCATTGTACATACCCATGACTCCCATGACTTCTGCACGATTGATGATGATTTCGTCATGTAACTCCGGTTTATTTAATAATAGTGCATATTCCGATTTTTTGTTTATATAATACAGAGCTGAGTCTGCTTGATAATGTAAATATAGTCCGAGTAATTCATTACATAGTTTATACTTGTCTTCTTCTGTTGTTGCGTAATGTAGTTGCTGTTTAAGTTGAGATATTGTTGTTTCTCGTTCAGTGCGAAAAGAAGCTTTCTTAGTAATGACTTCATCGAGTTGCTGCAAAACTTTTTCATGATTAGCTTGTTGTGCTTGAGCAGACAGGGTTAATAAAATCATACTGGTTAATAGCCAGATGAATTTATATCTTGCTATGAAAATACGGATATTTTGTTTCATTTGGTGCTATAGCTATGTTTAAAAGTGTATCATAATACAAAATTTAGTGCTAAAACTATTTATATAATTGATATGGTTGTATTAGGTTAAGTTCTTTGTTTTCTGTATTTTATGTTCACAAGGCGTTTATATTTATTTTCCAAATATAATAAAAATATTGTCAAAGGTATACTTTTGCATCGAAAAACATTTCAAATCATATTAATCTTAAATATCATGAAACATACATGGCTTTTATTTATGGTTATCTTTAGTTTTTGCGGTATTTGCCGTGCTGCTGCGACTATAAAAGTAGATAAGATCGCTCCGAGCTACTGGTGGGCTGATATGAAGAATCCTGAGTTGCAGATTCTATTATATGGCAACCATATCTCTTCTTCTGAAGTGTCTTTATTCGGTAAAGGGGTTATATTAAAAGAGGTCGTTAAACAAGATAATCCGAATTATTTACTATTGTATATTGATTTGTCTGAAGCTGAAGCGCAAACCTTTAATATTGCATTAAAAGATGGCAAAAAGAAACTTACGATACCTTATGAGCTGAAGCCACGTGTACGTAAAGGAGAAGATGTAAAAGGCTTTACTTCTGAAGATGTCCTTTATTTGATTATGCCTGATCGCTTTGCTAATGGGAATCCAGATAATGATATTGTTGAAGGAATGCTCGAAAATAGAGTAGACCGTAATGACTCTTTTGCTCGGCATGGAGGTGATTTACAAGGCATTGCTGATCATCTGGATTATATTGCAGATTTGGGGGTAACAGCTATTTGGCTGAATCCAACTCAGGAGAACGATATGAAAGAGGAATCGTATCATGGTTATGCCATTACAGATTATTATCAGCTGGATCGTCGTTTAGGAAGTAATGAGGAATTTAAGACATTGGTTGAAAAGGCACATCAGAAAGGGTTGAAGGTTGTGATGGACATGATTTTCAACCATTGTGGTAGTGAAAATTACCTGTTTAAAGATAAACCCTCTAAAGAATGGTTTAATTTTCATTCGGAATATGTGCAGACTTCATTTAAAACAGCTAGCGTAATGGATGTACATGCCAGTGAGTATGAACGTAAGATTGCTACTGATGGATGGTTTACTTCAGTTATGCCTGACTGGAATCAGCGTAATCGTCATGTAGCACGTTATCTTATTCAAAATAGTATCTGGTGGATTGAGTACACTGGCATTAATGGGATTCGTCAGGATACTCATCCGTATGCCGATTTTGATTTTATGAGTGAATGGTGTAAGGAAGTACTTGAAGAGTATCCTTATTTTAATATCGTAGGTGAAACATGGTTAAATAGTAATGTCTTAGTTTCTTATTGGCAGAAAGACAGCAAACTGGCAGCTCCACGAAATTCCAATTTACCGACAGTAATGGATTTCCCTTTACAAAGTTTGATGAACCAAGCTTTTGATGAAGAAACTGGAGAGTGGGGAGGAGGACTGTATAAATTGTACGACTATCTGACACAGGATATCGTATATGCTGATCCGATGAATCTGCTGGTATTCTTCGATAATCATGATACTTCTCGTTTTGCTACAACTGATGAGAAGGCTGCTAACTTGATGCGGTATAAACAGGCCATAACATTTTTGCTTACTACACGCGGAATACCGCAGATATATTATGGTACAGAGATTTTGATGACTGGTGACAAGGGAAATGGAGATGGAGAATTAAGAAAGGACTTTCCTGGGGGCTGGCAAGAAGATAAAATAAATTGCTTCGTACCAGATGGACGTACAGCATTGCAGAATGAAGCATTCGATTTTACTCGTAAATTATTGAATTGGCGTAAGGGAAATAAAGTACTTTCTCATGGTACATTAAAACATTATTCTATCAGTCAGGGTACCTATGTTTATCAACGAGTGTATAATGGTAAGTCTGTTGTTGTAATAATGAATGGTACGGATAGTCCGCAGGAATTGAATTTAAAACCTTACCAGGAGATATTGCCACAGCCGGAAAGCATAGATTTCTTGAGTGGAAAGCATGTGACTTTGACAGATAAATTATCTCTGAAAGAACGTGAAATTTTGATTTTCTGTTTCTAATGGATTTATATTTATTGCTCCTGTCTTATGAGTCAATTGTCTGAAATATAATTAATTAAATGTTTTGTAGATTTGTATTTTTCATATGAAAGAAATAACAAACTGATAACGCATTTAATTTTGCTTATGACCTAAAAAATTATTAATCATAATACCTTATAAAACTATGAATCTAAAAAGAACCTTTGCCTTTGTAGCTATGTGCTACTGTGCGTTTGCATTGAGTGCACAAAATCTGACTTCACCAGATGGTAATTTAAAAATGAACTTTAGTTTAAACAGTAACGGGGCTCCTGTATATGAGCTTTTCTTTAAAGATAAAGCTGTGATAAAGCCTAGTACTCTTGGCCTTGAACTGAAGAGAGAAGATCCAGAAAAGAGAATCGGATTTGAATGGACAGAACGCAAAGATAAGGAACGCGTAGATGAAAAAATGAATCTGATGACTGGATTTAAGATTAAAGATACACGTACTTCTACTTTCGATGAAGTTTGGCGTCCGGTGTGGGGAGAAGAAAGTGAAATCCGTAATCATTACAACGAACTGGAAGTCACACTTGACCAGCCTGAAAATGATCGTTATATCATTATCCGTTTTCGTTTGTTCAATGATGGTTTAGGTTTCCGATACGAGTTCCCTCAGCAAAAAAATCTGAATTATTTTGTTATCAAAGAAGAACATACTCAGTTTGCTATGACGGGAGATCATACAGCATTCTGGATTCCGGGAGATTATGATACACAAGAATACGATTACACAACTTCACGCTTATCTGAAATACGTGGAAAGATGAGTTCTGCTGTAACAGAAAATTCTTCACAGTATGTGTTCTCACAAACAGGTGTTCAAACAGCACTGATGATGAAGACTGATGATGGGCTTTATATAAACTTGCATGAAGCTGCATTGAAAGATTATTCTTGTATGAGTTTGAACTTGGATGATAAGAATATGATTTTTGAATCATGGCTGACTCCTGATGCAAAGGGAGATAAAGGATATATGCAGACTCCATGTAATTCGCCTTGGCGTACGATTATCGTAAGCGATGATGCCCGTAACATTCTGGCTTCGCGAATTACCTTGAACCTGAATGAACCATGTAAGATAGAAGATACTTCTTGGATTCATCCTGTGAAATATATTGGCGTATGGTGGGATATGATTACCAATAAAGGTACATGGGCATATACAGATGAATTGCCAAGTGTAAAACTGGGACAAACTGATTACTCACAGACTAAGCCAAATGGAAAGCATTCTGCTAATACGGCAAATGTAAAACGTTATATTGATTTTGCTGCTAAACATGGTTTTGATGCTGTACTGGTGGAAGGATGGAATCAAGGATGGGAAGACTGGTTTGGTAAGAGCAAAGATTATGTGTTCGATTTCGTGACTCCTTATCCAGATTTTGATGTAGAAGAAATTCATCGTTATGCGGCAAGTAAAGGTATTGAAATGATGATGCATCATGAGACTTCGTCTTCTGTCCGCAATTATGAACGCCATATGGATAAAGCTTATCAATTTATGGTAGATAATGGTTATCATTCTGTAAAGAGTGGTTATGTAGGTGACATTATTCCGAGAGGAGAACATCACTACGGTCAGTGGATGGTTGATCACTATTTGTATGCTGTAAAGAAAGCTGCTGATTATAAAATTATGGTTAATGCTCACGAAGCAGTACGTCCTACAGGACTTTGCCGTACTTATCCTAATCTGATTGGCAATGAATCAGCTCGCGGAACTGAATATGAATCCTTTGGTGGAAACAATGTAAATCATACAACAATTTTGCCGTTTACTCGTCTTATTGGTGGTCCGATGGATTATACTCCGGGAATTTTTGAACCTGATTGCAGTAAGATGAATCCGAATAATAAGTCGCATGCACGTACAACTCTGGCACGTCAGCTGGCTCTTTATGTAACTATGTACAGTCCATTGCAAATGGCTGCTGATGTTCCTGAAAATTATGAACGTTTTATGGATGCTTTCCAATTTATTAAAGATGTAGCTGTTGATTGGGATGAGACAAAATATCTGGAAGCTGAGCCGGGAGAATATATAACAATTGCTCGTCGTGCTAAGAATACTAATGATTGGTATGTGGGCTGTACAGCTGGCTATAACGGTCATGTGTCAAAATTATCATTCGACTTCCTTGATCCGGATAAGAAGTATGAAGCAATTATTTATGCAGATGCTAAAGATGCAAGTTGGGACAAGAATCCTCAAGCATATACCATTACAAAGAAAAAGGTTACCAGCAAGAGCAAAATGACTCTGAAAGCTGGAATTGGAGGTGGTTACGCTATCTCTATTAAAGAGATCAAGTGATATCAGGCATTGTTTTATTGTAATATATCAGAGAGGTTATTTTCCTTCTCTGATATATTATACAATCTTTAAGATAAAAAGATAATTGTTTCCAGTAGGTATTTAATATATAGTTCAATCTGTACGTTTATAGATTGTAGCCAAGAGAATTTTCTTAACTTTAAAATTAATAATATGAACAAGAATCTATTTATTAAACACACAGGAAAGTGTCTACTATTGACGATAGTAGGTATGCTTATTTCCTTCCAAGTATTAGCCCAAAACTTGGCGGTTAAAGGGAGTGTTGTAGACAAAAACGGAGAGGCTATTATCGGAGCTAATATTTTGGTGAAGGGTACAACCAATGGTTCAATTACTGATTTTGATGGTAATTTTACTTTGGAGGCTAAAAAAGGTGATATCTTAGTTTTCTCTTTTATCGGTTATAAAAACCAGGAGCTTCCTGCTGCTGCTAATATGAAGGTCGTTCTTCATGAAGATACCGAAGTCTTGGATGACGTTATTGTTATTGGTTATGCTACGGGAAGCCAGCGTACTGTTTCTGGTGCAATCCAGCGTGTCGGACGTGAAGATATGAATGCTGGCGTTGTAACGAATCCATTGCAGGCCATAAAGGGTAAAGTGGCTGGTGTAAATATTCAGAAATCTGGTGGTGACCCGACTGCATCAGCTTCTATTCGTGTACGTGGTACAACTTCTTTGTCTGGTGGTAATGATCCATTGGTTATCATTGATGGAGTTTTTGGCGATTTGAGTATGTTGAATGCTATCTCTCCTGCTGATATTGAAAGTTTTACAGTTTTGAAAGATGCTTCAGAAACAGCTCAGTATGGTTCAAGAGGTGCTAGTGGAGTAATTGTAGTTACTACAATTAAAGGTAAAAATGGTGTTAAGACTTTAAATTATGATGGCAGCTTTGGTGTGGAAACCGTTTATAAGAACTTGGAAATGCTGGATGCCAATACATATCGTCAGGTTGTGGCTGATAGAGGATATGCCAATGCTTTAGATATGGGATATGATACTAATTTTATTGAAGCAATGCAGCAGACAGGTTATACTCAGAATCATCGTCTTTCTTTTGGAGGTGGTACAGAGTCGTCTAATTATCGTGCTTCTATTGGTGTTATTGATCAAAAGGGTATCATTAAGGATAATTATATGCGTAACTATACAGCTAAACTGGATGCTTCGCAAACAATGTTTAATGATAAGGTAAAAATTGAATTTGGAATGTTTGGTTCTAAAGTCGATAAACGTTACTTGAATGATTATCAGAAGACATTCTATTCTGCAGCTGCATTTAATCCTACTTTCCCTGATTTTGCGAATGAAGATGGATCATGGCCGGAAGATCCTAATGCAAATGAAACACAGAATCCTTTGGGACGTTTGACAATAAAGGATATAGAATCAAATAGCTACATTAATACAAATGCGCGTATAACATGGACTGTAATTGACGGATTAAAATTGAGTGCTTTTGGTTCATATACTTATAATGTAAAAGAAAATTCAAAATATACTCCAAACAATATTAAAGCAGGACAAGGACAGAGTGGTATTGCTGAAAAGTCTGATAACAAGAGTGGTGTGTTGTTAGGCAACTTTACTGCAAATTATAAGAAAGCATTTGGAAAGCATTATATTGATATTTTAGGACTTGCTGAGTTACAAGATTATAAATATACTGGTTTTGGCGCTAAATCAAAGCAGTTTGGTACTAACTTCTTCGAGTATAATAATTTAGGCGCTGGTGGAGAAGTTAAATATGGAGATGTCAGCTCATACTCTAATGGTTATTCAATAGCTTCATTTATGGGGCGTTTCAATTATAGTTTTGCTGATAAATATATTGCAACTGTAAATATGCGTGCCGATGGTTCTTCTAAATTAGGAGCAAATAATAAATGGGGATTTTTCCCTTCTGCATCATTGGCTTGGGTTTTGAAGGAAGAAAGTTTCTTGAAAGATGTAGATGTTGTTTCCAATTTAAAAATAAGAACTGGTTATGGTCTTACTGGTAACCAGGATGCCATTAGTGCATATAACTCGTTGAAGTTGATGAGTCCGACAGGTGTAACTACAGTAAATGGCAAGCCTGTTGTTACATACGGAATCAATCGTAATGATAACCCTGACTTGAAGTGGGAGGTAAAACGCATGTTTGATATTGGTATTGATGCAGGATTTTTCGAGGATCGTTTGACTGGAACATTAGATTATTATTATTCAAAGACTAGCGATTTGTTATATAATTATGCCGTACCTGTTCCTCCTTTTGCATTCAATACTTTGTTGGCTAATTTGGGAGAAATGGAAAATACCGGTATTGAAGTTGCAGTGACAGGTGTTCCTGTAAAAACTAAAGATATGGAGTTGACTATTTCTGCAAACTTCTCATGGCAAAAGAATAAATTGCTGTCTTTGAGTGGCTCTTATATGGGACAATCATTGAGTGCTAAGGAATACATGAATTTGGGAGGAATGAATGGCGCTGGATTTATCGGAGGAAATAATCAGGTTATTTATCAGATGGTAGGACAACCCTTGGGCGTATTCTATTTACCTAAATGTGATGGACTCATTGATATGAATGGTAATGGTGAGTATACTTATCATATTCTTGACATTGATGGTCAAGAAGGTATAGATCTTTCTGATGGAAAGGACCGCTATGTAGCAGGACAAGCTATGCCGAAGTTCTATTTGGGTGGTAATATTAGTTTCCGTTACAAACAGTTTGATATCCAGACTCAGTTCAGTGGTGCGTTTGGGCATAAAATTTATAATGGAACCTCTTTGTCATACATGAATATGAGCTTATTCCCTACTTACAACGTAATGAAAGGCGCTCCTGAAAAGAATATTCATGACCAGACTGTAACTGACTATTGGTTGGAAAGAGGAGATTATGTACATATTGATTATGTAACATTAGGATGGAATCTGAATACTAAGAATTTAAAGAACATTAATTCGTTAAGATTGACATTCTCTGTAAATAATTTGGCTACTATTACTAATTATTCAGGATTGTCACCAATGATTAATAGCTCTACTGTTGGAAGTGATTTAGGTGTTGATGATAAGCGCTTCTATCCGCTTACACGTACTTACTCACTGGGACTTAGTCTTAACTTTTAAATGAATGTTACTATGAAAAGAAAATTATTATATAGCTTTTTTATTGCTGCTGCAATGAGTTTTAGTGGATGTTCTTCTTTCTTGGAAGAAAATCCTGTTGATCAGATGCCGGAAAGTGAAGCCTATAAAAATCCGGAAATGATTTATTTAAATACAGTTGCTAACCTTTATACAAAGATTGGCGCAGATGCAGGAGGAAGTGGTTTGGCTGGAACAGACAGAGGACTTTATGACTTGAATACATTTTGTGCCGATGATGCTATCCTCCCGACAAGAGGTGGTGACTGGGACGATGGTGGATTGTGGAGAGATCTGTTCACTCATAACTGGGGTGTAAATAATGGACTTATCATATCTACTTGGGACTATCTGTATGGAGTGATTGTACAGTGCAATCAATCTATAGATAAATTGACTGAGTTGAAAGAGTTGGATCCAAGCAATGAATATTTTGATATTTATAAGGCTGAAGTCCGGGGAATTCGTGCTATGTATTATTATTATTTATTGGATATGTTTGCACGTGTACCAATTGTTGAATCTTCATTAACTCAGATGAAGGATGTCAAACAGTCAGAACGCAGTGAGGTTTTCAATTTTGTAAAGAAAGAGCTGGAAGAATCTATTCCATTGTTAGCTGACGAAAAAAGTGCTGATCAGGGAGAGTATTATGGGCGTATGACTAAGGCTGCTGCTTACTTCCTTATGGCTAAGTTGGCTTTGAATGCTGAAGTTTATACTGATAACGACTGGACAGACCAATCTCGTCCTGATGGAAAGAATATTAAATTTACAGTGGATGGCACAGAAAAAAATTGCTGGGAAGCTACCGTTGCTTATTGTGATAAAATTAAGGAGTGTGGATATTCTTTAAATCAGGGAACAAATGGATTCCTTTCTAACTTCGTAGTTAATAATGAAGGATCTAAGGAAAATATTTTTGTTATTCCAATGGATCCAACCTTGTATAAAGCTCGTAATATGTATCTGGTACGTTCACGCCATTATGATGTTGGTAAAGCATTAGGATTTGGTAATGGAGGTTGGAACGGATCTGCTGCTACTATTGAAGCAATGAAAGCATTTGGGTACGGAACTGCAACTCCTGATCCTCGTTTGGAATTAACTTATTATACAGGCCGGGTTGTTGTAAACGGGCAAGAAGTTATTAACAGTGAAACTGGAAAACCTTTGGAATATTTACCAATGGCAATCAAGCTTCAATTCGATAAGAGTGATACTAGCATGAAGATGGCTGGAGCACGAATGTATAAGTACGCAGATGATCCGACTGCAACTGAAGATGGACAGTGTCCTCATAACGACTGGGTATTGTTCCGTTATGCAGATGTTGTATTGATGCGTGCTGAGGCTTTGATTCGTAATGGTCAAAGCGGACAGGCTGATTTAGATGAAGTCAGAAATCGTGTTGGAGCACCTCATGCAGATGCTACTTTAAGTAATTTGTTGAAAGAACGTATGTTGGAACTGGCATGGGAAGGATGGAGACGTCAGGATTTGGTTCGTTTTGGTAAGTTTAATGATGCTATAACTGATCGTCCTAAGACAGAAGCTTATTTACAAGTGTTCCCGATTCATGCTAACACTTTGGCTGTCAATCAGAATCTGACACAAAATCCGGGATATTCAAAATAAAGAAAACCTTATAGAATAAAGAAACATATGAAAACATATTTCAAATATATAGCATTGACCTTATTGCTTGCTTTGGGGCTTGTAAGTTGTGAAGATAATGAAAACTGGCGAATTATTCCATATGAACCGGAACCTGAGGCTCCGATTGATGGGCCTGAACAGTTGTATGTGGTTGGCGCTCACCAAAATTGGACTCCAGATGCAGCTGTTATAGGAAAACTTTATCCAATAGACGCTATGGGTAATTATGCCGGATATGCTTATTTGAACGGTGAATACAAATGTACTTCACAGCAAAATTGGAGTGGCCCTAATTATGGGGCAGGTTCGACTGAAGGAACATTGTCGACAGCTGAGGATGCTGGTAACCTGACTGCAGAAGAAGGGTATTATTATCTTACTTTTAATATCAAAGAGCTTACATATACAGTTCAGCTTGTAAACTTTGGTGTTATTGGAGATGCTACTCCTGGTGGCTGGAATGAAGATACCGATTTAGTTTATGATCCAGCTGATCTAAAGTTGAAAGTAGATATGACATTGACAGATGGTACGATTAAGTTCCGTGCAAACGATCAGTGGGATGTTCCTAATGGAGATTTTGGTGCAGGAGATAGTGAAGGCAAATTGGCTCCAAAAGGAAATAACATTAGTGTGACGGCTGGTGATTATCAAGTGGTAGTAGATCTTTCGACTCCGGATTATACTTATGAATTGATAGCTAAATAATTAAATTAATATTAGGAGTGCGTCGATAGGGCTTTGCCAGATTGTACGCACTCTTTTTTTCTTCTATCTATGAAAAACTATATATTGACTTATATATTGTTAGCACTGGGGTTTATTACTTCATGTAGTGATACCGATTCGAATACTTTGCCTGGTGGTGTAACAGATAATTTGAAAGAAGGCTTTACTTATTTACCGGAAACTCCCGATGCTGACCAGCCTCTCACGATTACATTTAAGGCGTCACCGACTTCTGCTTTATATGGATATGTTGGTGATGTATACTTGCATACAGGAATAGTAAGTGAGGGAGTGTGGCTGTATGTGCCTGCAGATTGGAATGAAAATATTGAAAAGTGTAAGTTTACTAAAAGTCAAACTGAGGCTAATGTATGGACCATTACTCTTTCTCCGTCTATTCGGGAATGGTTTGCTTCCGGTACAACTCCTGTTGAACAATTGGGAATTATCATTCGTAGTGCAGATGGTAGTAAAAAAGGTATTGACAAAGATCAGTTTGTGAATGTTACGGATATGAAATATCATGGATTCGTTCCTGGTAAGGTTCAGGAGAAATCACTTCCTTCAGGGGTGCAGGAAGGAATTAATTTGGATATAGATAATTGTACCGTGACATTAGTTCTGTATGATAAAGCAACTGATGGAAGTCATAAAGACTATGCGTATGTTGTAGGAGATTTTAATGAGTGGACATTGGCTAATGATGAAACATCCCAGATGTATCGTGATGAAGCAACAGGATGCTGGTGGATTACAATTTCTGATTTAGATCCTGCAAAGGAGTATCGTTTTCAGTATTATGTAGGGACTTTAACAGGTGATGTCATGCGACTGGCAGATCCTTATTCTGAAAAGATACTGGATCCGGATAACGATAAATATATTGCAGCATCTACTTATCCGGTTACAGAAAGGCAATATCCTGATAAAGGCATAGGCATCGTGTCTGTTTTTAAGCTACAGCGAGAAGAATATAGCTGGATAAATACAGATTTTAAGATAAAAGATGCTGATAATCTGATGATTTATGAAATGTTGTTACGTGACTTTACAGAAAGTGGTGATTTGAATGGAGCTATACAAAAGTTAGATTACTTACAGGCCTTAGGTATCAATGCCGTTGAGTTGATGCCTGTACAAGAGTTTGATGGGAACAATAGCTGGGGGTATAATCCTTGTTTTTTCTTTGCATTGGATAAGGCTTATGGTACAAAAGAAATGTATAAACGTTTCATTGATGAATGTCATTCTAGGGGAATAGCTGTTTTGTTTGATGTCGTTTACAATCATGCCACGGGAAATATGCCATATGCAAGACTATATTGGAACAATTCCAAAGGATGTCCTGCGGCCAATAATCCATGGTTTAACGAAGCAGCACCACATCCATTTAGTGTTTTCAATGATTTTAATCACGAGTCAGAGTTAACACGTCGTTTTGTAAAGCGCAATCTTAAATTTCTTTTGGATGAATATAAAATAGATGGATTCCGTTTCGATTTAACAAAGGGATTTACAAATAAGACAAGTAATGAAGGTACTTCCGGAAATTATGATGCTAGTCGTGTAGCCATTTTAAAGGATTATTATCTGGCTATTAAAGAAGTCAATCCAGACGCTATTATGATTTGCGAACATTTGGCAGGTATTGAGGAGGAAAGCGAATTGTCACAAATAGGAATGAAGTTATGGCGTAATATGAATAATGCTTATTGTCAGTCTGCAATGGGATGGAGTGAAGGAAGTGGTTTTACTGGACTTACTACCTTTAATACGACTATGAAAGAAGGTGGATGGGTTGGTTACATGGAAAGTCATGACGAAGAGCGGTGTGCTTATAAACAAACCCAATGGGGAAATGGATTATTACAAACCGATTTGTCTGTACAGATGCAACAACTAGAGGCAAATGCTGCTTTCTTCTTTATGGTATCAGGACCTAAAATGATTTGGCAATTCGGAGAATTGGGATATGATATTTCGAGAGATGCTAACCAGCAAGGAGAAGTTATTTCTGGTGAAGATCACAAGACAGATCCTAAGCCTGTTTTATGGTCTTATAAAGATATACCAGAAAGAAATGAATTATATACCACTTATAGTCGGTTGTTAGCATTGCGTAAGGCATATCCTGATGTCTTTGGCCAAGATGCCTTTAAGGAATGGAGGGTTTCTGATAATGATTGGAATGACGGACGCTATATCCGTTTGGAAACTGTTGATGGTAAACAACTTGTTGTCGTAGGTAACTTTACTGACCGACCTGTTGATATGCAGTATGTATTCCCTGTAACGGGAGAATGGTATAACTTCTGTAAAGAAGGAATGCCAGAAATCATTACGGCTACACATTTGGAGGTTCCAGCACACAGTTTTGGCTTATATACGAATTTCTCTATTCCTGTAAAATAGTGAAAGAAAGGGAACATATCGTTTACAGCTTTAAAGGTATGTTCCCTTTTATTGTGTGTATATTGTTATCTTGCTTGACTTCTAAATTCTTTGGGTGACATTCCTGTATTTTTCTTGAAAAAGCGACTTAAGTATGACTGATCGGGGAAGTTGAAATGCTGTGCTATTTCGGTAACCGATAAATGCGGGTCATCCAATAACACTTTGATTTCGGCTGTTAATTGCTCATCGATCAACAGTTTGGGAGTTCTTCCGTTTACATATAAAGCAATAATCTCATTCAAATATCGTGATGTGATACATAGCTTGTCGGCATAAAAAGCTACCTGATGCTCTCGTGTACTATATTCTCTTACAAGTTGCAGAAACTGATAATAGAGAATCTGTTTGCGACTGTATTGTTTTTTCACAGCCAGTTTTTCCTGAATAGTATTGAATAACCACATCAATAGACTTTGTAGAAAGTTATATTCCTGCTGTTGGCGGAATTGAGGTGTATTGTCCATGAATTGCATTTGTGCCATGTCCATCCATAAATTTATTTCTTTCCATGTCTTTTGGCTTCGTTCGTCCTCTGTATGATGATAACAGGGATGTTCATGTGTATAATTATAATAGGGAGTATCAATTGGTAGTACTGCTTTTAGAAAAACCTCTTGTGGAAACATCAGAATACGTGCTTTAAAGTCGTACGATGATTGTACCACTTGTATCAGGCTGCCAGTCAGAAAGATTAACTCAGTCTGTTCTTCGAATATATATTGTTGTACACCAGTCGAAATAAGCGCTTGTCCATGTGTACATATTAAATAGATACCACATTTAAAGTGACATGGCTTTTGTTTGAGCTGGGCCAGATCAGTTTCTTCGTATAAAATATATCGTGTGTCTGACGGTAATGAGTATGGCATGAATGACTTCTGTTTTATACCGCAAATATACTTATATTCTCTGATGAAATATACATATGTTCCTAAAATGAAATGTTTTGTACTTTTAAAGAAATAAATCGTTCTGTGAGAATGGCGTAATTTTGCAGTCGAAAAAATGAAGGTAAAAAAGATGATAACGACGAAGAAACAAGATTCAAAGCTATTTATACTGATATTTTTAGGCATGTTAAGTGCATTTGGTCCTTTTGTTATGGATATGTATCTGCCTACATTGCCTGCTATGTCCGATTATTTTCATACAACTTCCTCTATGGTTCAGCTGGGACTTACTTCCAGTATGGTAGGGCTAGCTATTGGTCAATTGATTTTTGGTCCGTTAAGTGATAAATATGGTCGTCAACGTCCATTGATAATTGCTTTATTCTTGTTTCTGTTTTCTACAGTCGGATGTATTTTTTCGCAAAATATCATGCAGTTTGTGGTATTGCGTTTTGTACAGGGAGTAGCTGGAGCTGGTGGCGTGGTTCTTTCTCGTTCGATAGCTACTGATAAATATTCAGCACGTGAATTGGCTACTATGTTAGCTATAATCGGAGCTATTAATGGTATTGCTACGGTAGCTGCTCCGATAGCAGGAGGAGTATTGGCAGAGGGTGCAGGATGGCATGGCATCTTTTGGTTTTTATTTTTGTTGGGAGGCGTATTGCTGTGCTGTAGTTTTCGTATGCAAGAATCGTTACCTGCACATCACCGCCCGGAAGTGAATTGGAAAGGTATATGCCGAAACTTTGGTACAGTATTGAGTAACCGCCGATATTTATTTTATATTCTGCAATATGGCTTTACGATGGGAGTACTTTTTGTAAATATTGCTTCAGCTCCTTTTATTATGCAGCAGCACTATGGATTATCTCCTATGATGTTCAGCTTGTGTTTTGGAATCAATGCTATCGCTATGGTTATTTCTTCTACTATATCAGTTAAGCTTCCTACTATGGAACATGCTTTGCATATCGGTAGTAATGGCATGCTGGTCGTTTCTGCTTGTCTGCTTGTTTGTCTTTCACTGAATTGTAACTTTTGGATATATGAAATATTGATTTTCTGTTTACTTGCTATGGTGGGTATGAGTTATACTGCATCAAATGCTCTGGCAATGGATTGCGAACGCAGATATGCTGGTATTGCTTCTGCTCTGTTGGGAGCTATTGGTTTTCTGTTTGGTGGATTAGTCCCTCCTTTAGTAGGTTTAGGCGATATGATGTACACGGCAGGAGTGCTATTCTTGGTTGGAGCTGTCTGTGCATATCTCTGCGCAAGATATGCGATGCCGGTTCGAGAAGGTGAAAAAAATCTGTTGTATCGCATATGTTATGTTATGATTCATTTACCCTATACTATTATAAATAGAAAACGTGGATAAAATATTTAAAGCTTGTTCCGACTCCGAAATTCTTTGGGTGACATACCTGTGTTCTTTTTGAAAAAGCGGCTCATATTGGCTGGCTCTTGAAAATTGAATAGTTGAGCTATTTCCATTATAGACAGACTAGGATTACTTAATTGTACTTTTAACTCGGCTGTGAGCTGTTCGTCTATAAGCTGTTTGGGTGTACGTCCATTAGAGTATTGAATAACGACTTCGTTCAGGTAACGCGGTGTAATACAAAGTTGGTTAGCGTAATAGTTTATTTGATGTTCCTGAGTACTATGCTCTCGTAATAAGACCATAAAACGGTGATACAATATTTGTTTTCTACTATACTTGTTATGTATGGAGAGATATTGTTGTGGAATCGTATTGAATATCCACATAAACAAACTTTGTAGAAAATTTTGTTCTAGTTGCTCCCGAAAATATTTGGCAGGGTGACTGAAAAGAAGTTCTGCCATATCCATCCATTGATTTACTCGTTTCCAGCTTGCTAAACTTGTATCGTTTGCTGCATGGTTAAAGTAAGGCGCTTCACTCATGTAGTTAAAGTAAGAAGTGTCAATAGGTAAGGCTGCTTTTAGAAAAATATTTTTAGGAAATAGCAACATTCTTACCTTAAAGTCAGGAGAAGGTTTGATGACTTCGATAAGACTTCCTGCTAGAAAAATCAGTTCCGATGTTTTACAGAAATCATATTGTTCTACTCCTGTAGAAATAATACTTCTGCCGCTTATGCAAAGCAGTTGTATGCCACACTCAAACCGAAAGGGGCGTTTTGTGAGTGAAGATAGATCGGTTTCTTCATATCGCATAATCGATGTATCAGAAGGAAAAGAAGATATCATGATAGTGTTCTGTTTATGTAGGCAAATGTAGTAATTTGTTGGTGAAAAATCTGCCTTTGTTCCTAAATTGATAGGTTTTGTGCTGTAAAACGCTGATATGTATGTTGAAAAGTTCTTTATTTTTGCAGCGGTAAAAAATAGAGTAAAATGAAAGGTAAAAAGAATTCAAAAGTATTTATACTAGTGTTTTTAGGTATGCTTACAGCATTTGGACCATTTGTTACGGATATGTATCTGCCTACTTTACCAGCTATGTCGGAATATTTCCATACAACTTCTTCGATGGTACAGTTAGGTCTTACGGCAAGTATGATTGGACTTGCTGCTGGACAGTTGCTTTTCGGACCATTAAGCGATAAATATGGTCGTCGGTTGCCACTTATTATATCAATGATTTTGTTTGCTGTTGCTACTATTGGATGTATATATTCTTATACTATAATGCAGTTTGTTGGTTGGCGCTTGATACAAGGTATAGCCGGAGCAGGAGGTATTGTTATTTCACGTTCAGTTGCAGCTGACAAATACTCTGGACGTGAGTTGGCAAAGATGCTTGCCTTGATTGGTGCCATTAATGGGGTAGCCCCTGTAGCAGCACCTATGGGAGGAGGATTTCTAGCTGGAAGTGTGGGTTGGACTGGTATTTTCTGGTGCCTTTTTGTATTAGGGATAATATTGCTTTTGGGTAGTATACACTTTGAAGAGTCGCTTCCGCTTGAGGATAGAAAAGAGAAAAGTTGGAGGTCTGTTTTTCGTAGCTTCATCGATGTTCTTCGCAATTCTAGTTATGTGTGCTATACGTTACAGTTTGGTTTTGCACAAGGAGTATTGTTTGCTAACATAGCTTCGGCACCGTTTATTATGCAACAACATTACGGATTTTCTCCGTTGATGTTTAGTATATGTTTTGGTATCAATGCCATATTCATTGTTATATCAGCAGCTTCGGCTATCAAGTTTCGTCGGCTGGAACAGGCTTTGCATTATGGTAGCACTGGAATGGTCGTCGTTTCTGCATTGCTTTTAGTAGCGTTAGTTTTAGATTGCAATTTTGAGATATATGAATTATTGTTGATTGGTCTTTTGTCAATGCTTGGACTTACTTTTACAGCTTCCAATACATTGGCCATGGATTGCGAACACAATAATGCAGGAATGGCATCGGCATTATTGGGAGCTTTAGGATTTGCTTTTGGAGGAATTGTTTCACCATTGGTAGGTCTTGGTAATATAATGGTTTCTACAGGAATAATTTTTCTTATGGGTTCTATCTGCTCATATGTCTGTACGCGTTATGCTTTGCATCGAAATCTTAAAACAGTATGTCAACGTTCGTAAAAGATATACTTGGAGGGTACAAAAATATCAAAATGTTGAGTGTGGAGAGAAAAAACGAGAGAAATATTTGGAAGATTAGAAAGATGTTCATATCTTTGCACCGCAATTAAGGAAAAACATATTCCTGATGATAGTTGCCCAGATGGCGGAATCGGTAGACGCGCTGGTCTCAAACACCAGTGGAGTAACATCCATCCCGGTTCGACCCCGGGTCTGGGTACAGAAAGAAAGGCTAAGTAATTGATAATTCATTACTTAGCTTTTTCTTTTTTAATTCTCCTACATTTTCCGGATCAACGTGGATCAGTGAAATCTTTCAGTTCTTTTACGTTGATTTCTTTACTTTACATCTGAAATGATGAAATAATTCAGTGCCACTTTAGGAAGAAGAAAGTGGTAACCGTTAGTTTTCATAATTGATGATGATTTGTTTTAAGCAAATATACAATTTTACCAGATCACTCCTCAGATTATTACGTTGATCCCTTTGAGTTACGCCGAGGATTACAAAAATTAGTGTTTCCGGGTGCGTCTTGTTTGATAATGAAGTTGATGATTATCGAACAGATAACGAGAATGAAGTATTTAAAATATTCCGTAGAATATCAGCAAGTTACGAAGAAGATAAAACAAAAGCGACAAGCAATTTTCACTGCTTGTCGCCTTCTGTCGGAATGAGGCGACTCGAACGCCCGACCCCTACGTCCCGAACGTAGTGCGCTACCAACTGCGCTACATTCCGAATGCAATTTTTCTTATTTGCGGTTGCAAAGATATGTATATTTTAGGAACCAGCCAAATAAATAAGTGAAAAAATGGATAAAAATATTTTGATTCATTTTATAATGGAAAAATATTTGTAAACTTCAAAACTTTGCTTACCTTTGCAACCACAAACAAGAAAGATTGGTGCCATAGCTCAGTTGGTAGAGCAAAGGACTGAAAATCCTTGTGTCCCCGGTTCGATTCCTGGTGGCACCACTGATAATCAAGCAGTTACATTAATTTGTAGCTGCTTTTTTCTTTATATTCCCACCTATTTTTCTCCAAAACTACCGTTTTTTAACCACAGAGTTAAACCATGAGTTAAACCAAGAAAACATCATGGCTGAAACTATTAACGTACTGTGTTACAAGTCAAAAACTCTTAGTAACGGTGAACACCCATTAATGATTCGCATCTGCAAGAATGGAAAGAAGAAATATGTCAGTCTTGGACTGTCAGTAAAAGCAGAGCATTGGAACTTTGAAAAGAACATTCCAAAGCCTAATTGTCCCAACAGGGAACACATAAACATACTCATTGCCAATAAGAAAAAGGAATACGAAACAGAGATAGTTAAGCTGAAATCAGAGGATAAGCTATTTACTGCCAATACTTTAAATGACAGAATTACAAGCTCAGTTAAACCAAGAACCGTAGAAGATACATTCAAAGAATACATTTCTCTATTAAAGGAAGAGAACAGACGGGGATATATGCTTTCAGTACAACAAGTGTACAACTCACTTATAAAGTACAACAAACATTTAGACCTTTATTTCACAGACTTGGATTCTGCATGGCTAAAGAAATATGAAGCATGGCTTAGAAACAACGGACTTGCAGAGAATACCATTGGAATACGTTTCAGGACATTACGCACCATCTACAACTATGCCATAGAGAAAGACATCGTACAGGCTGAATACTATCCTTTCAAGAAATATAAGGTTTCCAAGTTGAACCAAGAAACCGCTAAAAGGGCATTGAGCAAAGAGAATATAGATAAAATCCTGCATTATCAATCCAAAAACAGATTCATGCGTCTGCCAATAGACCTGTTTGCATTTATCTATTATGCAGGTGGAATAAACTTTGTGGATATTGCCAACCTTACCAAAGACAATATCATTGACAACAGGATTGTTTATAAAAGGTGTAAGACTGGAAAACTGATAAAACTGCCATTGACACAACAGGCAAAGGAAATCATAAGCAAGTACCACAACCCCAATAACCCTTATCTGTTCCCTGTATTTTCAGCACAGCATATCACGGAACAGCAGAAAGCAAACAGGTTACACAAGGTTATCACCAACGTAAACAGAAGATTGAAGCAGATAGGTGAAGAACTGAAACTGCCAATACCCATTACGACATACGTTGCAAGGCACAGTCAAGCTACCATAATGAAGAAAGCAGGTGTTTCAACAGCCATAATAGGTCAGATAATGGGACACAGTTCGGAAAGGGTAACACAGATTTATTTAGATAGCTTTGATAATGAGCAGATAAACGATGCCATGAAGAACTTATTCTAACTTATACAACCTCATTCTTGAAAAAAAGAGTGAGGTTTTTCTTTTTATATATAATTGATAATCAGTTATTTCATTACCGTAAAATGAAAATGGGTCATTTTTTATTCACTAAGTTACTTTCAGCTTCGCTATACTTTTGCAGCGTAATCGAAAGACAAATGGTGCGCACCTTTATCTGATTACCTGTTATCACCTCCACAGATAAAGTGAGAGTTATTTAAAATTTATTTGAACATGGAAAAGATAGCTTTTTCGGTAAATGAGCTTTTAAACTCACCTCAAATGTACGATAATTTAGGTGCGTACCAAACCTTGCAGAATATGATAAACCGCAAGGAAGTGATTAACGTGAAGTTCTTCACAGACAAGCAGAGTTATCCTTGTGCATGGATAGAATCAAAAGGAGTAGCAGGATTCAAGTACCAATTAAAAAGTGAATCGTTCAAAGGACTGTTGAAATACCTTGCAAAAGGAGAAGTTACAGACTTCGATGCAGACCCTATGAAAGTAGAAACACTGTCAAATCCACAAGAAGATTTTCAGCTAAACATTTTCAAAATGTTTATTGAGGGTGGATGGAAAATACAATATGTCCCACTGTTCCGTGAATCAAATGGATATGTGAGCGCAAACCTGCCATTATATAAAGGCAAAATATTCTTCCGTGTTGAAAGAACAAATGAACTTCTTGATTATCTGCGTGAGAACAAGCAAACTATCTAATTATTAACAAACATGATGTGGGGTGAAACATTCCCCACTTCATTTTAAACAGATTAAGTTATGCAAAATAAAGAATTAATCATTAATAAAGTTAATGGTAGAATCCAATATCTTACCGAGATTCTTCCAGAAATTCCAACTAATACAATTCTCTATAAAAAACTAACAGGATTAGGTGCTACCTATGGAGAGTTAAAGAGTAAACGGAACTCCATTATAGTAGAACCTAATAGACCAGTAATTTCTGGTAAATGTAGTGACCCTAAGCATAAAAATGACAATTTGTTCGGAGTTTATGAAAATGTCTATACTGATAAGATTATAGATTACATCGAGAAAAGCATAAAGCATAATAAATATATAAAGATTCTCACTACCCCCGAAAGTTTCCCTAAAGTACAAGATGCGTTTGAAACAATGGAAATTGATATACGCTATGAATGTTTTCTGTTGTTTGATGAGTGCCACAAGATAGTGAAAGATGTTGATTACAGGTCAAACATAACTCTGCCTATGGACTTCTTTTTTGAATGTGAGAATAAAGCTTTGGTGTCTGCAACCCCTATTAAATTCACAGACCCACGTTTTGAGGAGCAGAGATTCCAGACAATAACAGTCAATCCTACTTTTGAATATGCTAAAAACTTGAACTTGTTTATTACCAACAATGTGCTTCCTACAATGAGAGAAACATTAAAAAGAATTACAGGGAACAATGTGTTTATTTTCTGCAATTCCACAGATACAATTTATGCGTTAATGAAACAATTAAATGTGTTGGAAGAATCACAAGTATTCTGTTCCTCTAAAAGTGTAGATAAACTGAAAGCCTTAAAATTCAAGAATGCTTCAGAACAATGGGATAAAAAGAAAATGAAGAAATACAACTGGCTAACAAGTAGATTTTACAATGCTTTGGATATTGAATTGGACGAATCTCCAGCAGTCATAATGCTTACCGACTGTTACATGTCTGAATATACAATGATAGACCCTTATACGGATGCTATACAGATAGTAGGCAGATTTAGAAATGGAGTGTCAGCCATATATCATATAACCAATACGAATCCTAATAACTCAATTAAGAGCCACGAAGAAATCAAAGGATTCATAAATTGTTCGGAAGAAATATATAAAACTATGCAAACATTTTATAATAGTGCATCAAACAGAGCTGCCAAAGAAGCATATCGGGCAGCATTGGATTGCTTGCCATTCAATAAAATGTTAGATAAATACGGAAACAAGAACTACTTTGCCATTGATAATTATATGGATGATGAATTGTTGAAATCATGCTATAATAATCCTGAAACTTTAATACAGACTTATTCAAAATGTGATTCTTTCCGAATACATCGTGAGGACTTTTCTTACAAACTGGGAGATTGTGAGAGGTTGAAACGGGTGAACAAGTCTTTGTCGCTCAAAGAAAAACGTAAGATAATTGTTTCGCAGTTGGAACAGTTGGGGGAATGTACAACAGAAATGGAGTTGGAGCTTAAAAGGGAACTGTCACAAGCTGATTCCTTTATTGTGGAAGCATACGATACAATAGGAAAAGCAAAAATTGAAAGTTTACATTATGCCTACCGGAAAATAAAGGAAGCTGTCATACTGACCAAGTACAGTGAAAAGAGTACAGGAACAGAGGTTATTCAACTGATTAAAAATTCATTCCATGCAGGACAGTGCTACAAAGCATCCTATATCAGAGCGGAAATGCAACGAATATTTAAGATTCTGAATATTACTCCACCTAAAGCTATCACCTCACACACCATAAATAATTATTTTAGGGCAACGGAACAGAGAAATAAAAAAATGAGAGGATATTATCTCATAGAGTGTAGATTTTGAAATAGGATGACTTTTTTTAAAAGAAAACCTTTTTATAGTCCCGATTCTGATTTTGTCACCTTTTAGAAAAATACAGACCTTATATCATTCTAAAGTCTGAAATACAGGGGTACTTGGAATAAGTTACCCCTTTTTCACACATATAAGCCTACAACCATGAATCACGATTCCTATATATTCAATAGAAACAGTAATAAGTATCACTATTACAGTGAATATAGCCAAACTCAAAAAATCACTATTATAAGGAAAAACACAGAATATCACTGATTCTACTTGATATTTAATCAAATAGGAGAAGCATAAATAAAGGCACACACAATTATATACAGGTACTTATAAATAAATCCCCCTATCTGTTACTTTGGTTACTGTCTTTTAAAATTATGATGATTACAGGCTCACGAGCCCACTACGTTTTCACTCCCCCTACCATACTTGAACAAAAAGAGATAATAAAACAATATTATTCACCATTTTAAATTTTAAAGTATGGAAAATTTTATCTTATTGCCATCTAAGGCACAGAAAAGAAGTAGTGGTTTTAATCAGTATGCAGAGGACGCAACGATTATCACAGAAGAAACTACAAAAGTCCAGAAAGTAAACCGTTTCATAGAAGCAAACACTATGGAGATTGATTTACAGCATTTAAAGAGTGACTGCATAGTTCCAGTATTCAGTAAGGACAATGAGCTTACAATTTCTCATAATGCCTTTATTGAAACGGTTTGGGACGCTGCAAACTCATTCTTTACAGGTGAAACGATAGAGAATCCCGATATTAGGGTTTCCCACATTATCAAAGGCAGAATACCAGAAGCAATCCATAAGCCTGCAAACCAACTTTTGGAAAGTGACAAGACACAATACTTTGAAAGGATGATGTTTTGCATTGAAATTCCCACTATCCATGAAACGGTAGAGGGAAACAAACTCACTCTTTCAGTAGGAGGTGTGCGTGCTTATAATCACATGAATCTCTACAGTAAGAAAACAGTAGAGAAATTCAAGGTTTTTATAGGATTCAAGAATATGGTATGCTGCAATTTATGCGTTTCAACGGATGGATATTTGAGTAACTTGGAAGTTTCAAATACCTGTGACTTATATCGTTCTGTCTTGGAAATGTTTCATGCCTACAATCCTGCAAAACACATTCATTTAATGCAGCAGTTGGGAAATACCTGTATGAGTGAACATCAGTTTGCACAGATTTTAGGAAAGATGCGCTTATATCAATGTCTGCCACAAGGTTTTCAAAAGAGTATTCCACGTTTGCTTATTACTGATACACAGATTAATTCAGTAGCCAAAGCATACATACAGGATGAGAATTTTGGAAGTTTTGGTAATGACTTGAATATGTGGAAGTTTTATAATTTACTCACTGGAGCAAATAAAAGCAGCTACATAGATTCATTCTTAGACCGTTCCTTAAATGCAACGGAAATAGCGACAGGAATAAATGAAGCATTGCACGGTGACGAGCGTTACAGATGGTTTATTGATTAATTAATCTTTAAATGGAGGATATTCTATAAAATGAGTATTCTCCATTTTTTCTACTACTAAAGATTTTATGAATCAGAAGAATTTCAAAATTATGAGTTTGGCTATATTATTTTTATTTGTACTAATAATATTGCTTTTCGTCTGTCCTACATTTGCGTTTTTTATAGTAGGACTATTCTTTTATTTATCAGACAATCACTAATGCACAAAGTGAATGTTTCGCTATTATTCAATTAGTTAGCTATTATGGATATACAGCATACATTCACTTTTATTATTAAACCCTCAAAAGTAAATGTTATGAGTTTGAAATACAGTAATACAACGGCTGACTTCTTGGAATGGGACGAAGCTATGAACCTTATTAGAAAACTTTATAAGGATGGAAATTACAACATGAGTTTATTGATAGCTTTAGGTTGTTTTTGGGGTTTAAGGATAGGTGACATTCTTTCTTTAAGGTGGAATCAGATTCTAAATACAAATGAGTTCACCATAATAGAGAAGAAAACAGGAAAGAAAAGAACTATCCGTATAAACCCACAACTTCAAAGGCATATATCTGAATGTTACAAGGCTATCAGACCAACAGGAATCAATGCACCTGTATTAGTAAGCCAGAAAGGTACAGTCTTTTCAGTTCAAAGAATAAACATTATACTGAAAGAAGTGAAAAAGAAATACAGACTGCATATAGGTAACTTTAGCTGTCACTCCCTTAGAAAGACTTTTGGCAGACAGGTTTATAATATGAACAGTGAAAATTCAGAATTGGCTTTAGTCAAACTTATGGAACTTTTCAATCATTCAAGTATTGCAATTACTAAAAGGTATCTTGGACTAAGACAGGAAGAACTTTTGAATACTTACGAATGTCTTAGCTTCTAAATTCATTACAGGTAGAAAATCTGAAAATTTTGCTCTTATATGGGCAGAGTTAGATTTTCTACCTGTTTATAGTGGAAAAAACGGATATTTTGGATGATATATGCAGCCCATTAAATTTTTCCACTACTGAAAATTTCAGACCTTATAAATGGATAATGTGTTAAAGTCAATAAGTTACATACCTTTAAATAGAATAAAATTGCTAAAACAAACACTTTTCAGTAACTTTGTAGCAATTTCAACGGACTAAGGTGTTAGGATGCTGAAAGGACATAATTAACGAAAGGTGTTATTGAAATTATCTTCTTAGATTAAACTTCGCAACTTTAATTTTAGCATGAAGATGATAGCAGTAGCACCACACCATTGATATATACATACCTTATGTTTATAAGGCTTTTATATGACCTTTGGTGTGGGTTGCTATTGTTTTATCCATGCTAAAGGGTATTGCGAAGACCTAATCTAAGGATAAGACAAATATAGTTCCCACACCTTATTTTTTTATCGCTATCTTAGGGGACTGGGTAGCACAATAATTGTAATGGTATGAAATGTTTCAAAATTTCAGTGCTTTTATTGTGTGCTATATTTACACTTAGTAGTTGTGTCACACTATTGGGAAAAAGACAAACCATATATGTTGATTCTTATCCACAAGGAGCAAATGTCTATGCTGGTAGAAAACACATAGGTATTACACCGTGTAAACATAAAAGTAAGAGGGCTAAATCTACATTGACATTTGAAAAAGAGGGTTACTATCCTACAACCATTTCTACCTCCACAAAAATGAGAGGTGCTATTTGGTGGAATCTACTTTTTACTGGTTTTATTGGAGTATTAGCTGATATTCCGTTTGCAGAAAAATATACTAAATTGTCATATTCTGCAAACTTGCGTGCTTTACCTGAGCCAAAACCTTATGTTCCTGCTCCATCTAAAACAAATTCAACTTTGCCATCAGAAATGAAAGCAAGTTATTCTACTTTATCAAAAATAAATTTAAGCAATTCTAATACGGAAATGAGAGCTAAATCTATTTATAAAAGATATGAATCAGCAGTTTTCATGATTTACACAAGTGATAATGTGAATATATCTCAAGGGTCTGGCTTTTTTGTTAGTAAAGACGGAATAGCAATAAGTAACTATCATGTGTTTAAAGGAAGTATTAAAGGACAAGAAATCATAAAGTTATCCAATGGAAACATGTATAAAGTCAAAGAAGTTTTGGCTTATAGTAAACAATATGATTATATTATTTTCAAGGTAGAAGGAAATAATTTTAATTATATACCTGTGACTAAAAGAGGATATGAAATCGGTGATGAAGTATATGCTATTGGTAGTCCCAAAGGTTTAAAAAATACATTATCAGATGGACTTATATCACAGAAACATTCCAATTATACTATTCAAATTAGTGTACCTATAGACCATGGTAGCAGTGGAGGAGCATTGATAAATAGCTATGGTGAAGTTATTGGAATTACTTCAGGAGGTAGAGATGATTCAGGTGCTAATCTAAACTTCGCACGAGATATTAGAGCTATTTTTGATACAACTTATTAAAAATGTAATCTAACTTCTGATATGTGAATGTTTTTAAATAGGAAGAAAAAATATACAATAATCGTTTTTCATACGCATAGTTACAAATAATGAAAATAACGCTTTTATTCATTACAATAGCTATACCCATGCTTGCTTTCAGCATGGGATATGGCAACTTAAAACAAGATATAGATAGAACTTTACAAATAACTGATACTATTAGCACACGAAAAACACTCAATGACATTCGCTTTAAAGGCTGGGATAGAAGTGATTGGTTGGATAATGAATATATCCGTACTTTGCGAAAATATTTGGATGATTACAATAAAGGAATTGTCAGCAATCCTAATTTAGACCCTTACAAAGAGCAAATAAAAGGTCAGTTTGTGGTTTATGACATTAACCCTTATCTGTTAGGAGGTGCATTTATTAGAATCACATTCCTTGACATGCCCAACAGAGTGTTCAGTAGTTGGATATATAGTGAAGTGAATGAGGATAAAGAAATTGTAGAAAGCTATGAGTTCCGTTCTATCAGCATAGAGGAAGAAACTACTGATATGACTAAAGAGGATATTCTTCAAGCTATAAAGGAAATGGATGGAATAAAATTATGGTAGAACTTAAAAATTCTAATATATGGAACAGAACACCAAAGACAACACGAATAATAAAGATATACAGTTAGATGATATTTTTGAAAGAATCAACGGTATATTTGGTCAATACGACCAAAAAAGAGTTACGCATAAAGAGTGTTTAACACATGAGAATTTTAAAGACTTTAAATCTACTGGATATTTTATTACCAAGTATTTAATAGATAACCAACTTGACACGACTGATATAAGAAGAACATTACGGAGTAAGCATATTGATTATACCAATGATATTCTTTTAAAAATAGATAATCAGCGTGACGATGATTCAGACTGTTTAATAAAACAGATTGCAGTACATGATAAAGAGCTGCCTTTAGAGTTTACTTTAAATAATGACTTATCAGAATCAGAAGGAAAAGCTGCCATAAATAACTTCTTTGGCGATTGCATTACAGGTTTGAGCCATGATATTAATTCTATTTCATTTAATTTTGAAGAGAATAAAATCAAAAACACATGTTGCCAACATTTCAATGACAATTCCAATGGATTGATATTCTATGAAACTTCTGAAACACTTACTTCCATTATATCTAAAAGATTACTGGAAGTTAAGGATATATATAAGGTTTATTGTTACTGTCCTACTTGCAGAAAGATATTTTGTATCTACCGTGAAGAACAACCATCAGAAATAGAAAATATCATTGAACACATTCCTATTAGCAGACGTATTATAGAACATGTTGAAAAGGAAGTTGATAGTTTACTGGATATACCTAAAGAATTAGGTTATTGTCACGCATTTTGGGATTTGAAAGAGAAGATTCTTTTAAATGAATTTGGTCTGATTTGGTATTCTCCATCAGTTATAAATATCTTTACCTGCTATGATTAAATGAATATCAAGATTATTAGGGTGACATTTTTTGAGAAAAAACACTTTTATATACCCCGTTCAAATTTTGTCACCCTTTCATCATACATAAAGAATATATTCACATAAAATCCACTTTTTCAATATCTTTGTGGCTATACAGGAATATTTGGAGATTATGATTAAATTGGATATTGAAGAAGACAACAGCGAAATACTGGAGTATGTATTAAAGGTTGCATACAAGTTTTACCCTATGGTCTATGAGGATAGCAAGGGAATAATGCACGTTGGAGGAACAAAAGCGGATGAAGAATTTGAATACTATTACAACAAAGGTGAAGTGAATTTCCTGTCATATAACGAGTATCTGAATGACGAGGAAATACAAGCCAATATAAAGGCTTTGAATTTAGATGTGGATAAGTTCTATTTACTTATACTGTTCATTACCCATGCTTCCAAAGGACAGTGGGAAAATCCATATATGGCTCATGTCTATCCTCATGCACAGGTGGAATCTTTTTGTGATACTATTATAAGGGAACTGAAATCTATCAGTGACAGCCATGCAGAATTTTCAGAAGAAGCAAATATTACCTTAAAGATAGGAAAGAAGAAAATAGTAGTGGATAATGCGCTTGCAATAGCTTACATAGGAACTATGGCTGACAAGATGTTTGACATGGTGAAAATGACAAGGGATTTTCATTCTAAAGGTTATGATAAGAAAGAGGAAAAAGACGAGTTCTATAAAAAGCTCAATGCTTTAGCTTCACCAAACATTTATACCTACTATGATGGATTAAACAAGAAAGAAATCACAGTGAACTATAATGAAGCACTTTTCAACAGGGCTTTTGATATTGATAACCTATATGAAAGCACCTCAACAAGTCAAACCTATCTGATAGGTCATTTCGCAACCATGTTTGACTATTTCTTGAAAGACTATGAAACACCCATTAGACAGAGCTTTATTAATAAGGATGGAGAAAGAATCGTGATAAGCAAATACAAATTAATATCCAAACTGATAGGACTTACTAAGCTGACACAGAATAAAAAGACGGATGAGGATTTTCTTTATGATGAGGGTTCTAAAGTAAAAGGATATATTGCAGCATTGAAGAAAGCAAAAATAAAGACTGATAATAAGTTCTACTAAACAGAATTATTAGTACCTTTATAGCATAAAAGAGAACATAAATTATAGTATTAACAAATCTCGTGATTTTACCCTGTGAGTTAAACTGACAGTTAAACCAAGAGAAAAAACATAGTTCAGTATAAAGAAAGTAGCATAACTGCTAAGGTGCAATAGCTCAGTTGGTTGCATTGAAAGTTGAGCCGTTAGGCGAGGCTTTTAATGCCGTAGGAGAGCAAAGGACTGAAAATCCTTGTGTCCCCGGTTCGATTCCTGGTGGCACCACTTTAAAGAAGAACAAAAGACAGTAAAATCCTGATTTTCAATCGAAATCAGGATTTTTTTGTTTTTTCCAAACACGCAAAAAACGGCAAAATATTACCGTTCGAGGTGGAGCAAAAGGTGAAGAAGTCAAAATGTTACTTCTTTTGGGTATGTGCAAAGTCTTGTATTCGAATATATAAATCACAAATAAATATTTCAGAGAGATAGTATTTTTTTCTCGATGGTTAAATCTTCTTCTGTCATGTGGGGAGAAGGAATATTGCACATGCGAATAATATCTCCAGGTTGGCAAGTATAATTGTAGTAAGCTTGTTCTTTTTCGTTTAAAACTTCATAAGCTTTTAATTCTCCTTTTAATTTCATAAATTCATCGCGAGCAATGCTGTCTGAGTATTTTACAAAAAGAATGCGTCGTGCTACAGGATTATAATTGTAATCAAAGCAAGTATAAATACCCCGTAAAAGTGGAGGGTGATCATACATGGGTAACTTTAAGCAGATATGATATAAAGCTAATTGAGGAGGCTGGTTCTCATTGAACGTAAGGTATAGGTGATTCATACCGTTCATCATGACTACTCCCCAATGTGTTACTCCATAAGCGTTATTGTGGCCAACTTCTGCATAACATCCTGTTTCTGCTGGTGTTATTAAATAAGGTTCTATTTTTAAGCTATGACTTCCTGAAGAAATACTATAACTTAAGTAAATCCCACTGAAATAAGAAATACGGTTCAGTGTTTCTTGCATGTTGTTTTCCAGTTGTGTCAGAAAGGGATTAATCTTGTTCTCTGAAGGAGATTTAGGAATGATTTCCATTGCAAATAAAGAATTTTTCAGGTTGGCAAGTGAGCCTAACAGCTTCTTTTTTGAAACATTGTTAACCCAGACTAATGCATTGTTTAAAGCCTCATCCTCATTTTCTCCTTTTTCTGTGTTTTTTAAGTATGCGGGAAGTACAGTTGAGTAAATGGCAGATAAAACACTGGGAGAAATTCCTGCTTGTTCTGCCATTTCCTTCATTTTTATACCTTTTTGTCTTAAAAAGGAAATCCGTTCGTATATTTCTTTTAAATCTTCCATATGAACTGATCTGTATAAAACAAAATAAAGATACGGCTTTTATGTTACATATATGTTTCATTTCTATTGTTTCTGTATTACTGAATCATGAGGAAATCGTTTCATGAATATTTCTGAATTATTACAGCTTTATGATTCATGTTTTATTCATTTTTTTCTTTTGAACCGGAGTCTACTTTTGCAGCGTAATCAAAATGAGATAGAAATAATGAAAACTTCAAATCCGGTGTTACAAGAGATAAAAAAGAATTCTATGCCTGACTGGCTTTTTGTTCTTTGGGCAGGTGGAACAGCACTTCTTTCTTATTCATTAGTCTATGCCCTTCGAAAGCCTTTTACTGCAGCAGAATTTAATGGACTTCTTGTTTGTGGTATGGATTATAAAATAGCTGTTAGTATAATTCAGTTATTAGGATATGTTTGTGCTAAATTACTTGGTATCAAGTATATCTCAGAATTGAAACCTGAAGGCCGTTTGAAATTTATCATTGGTTCTGCTGCTCTTTCGGAACTTTCATTGATCGTTTTTGGATTATTACCTGTTCCTTATAATATAGTGGCATTATTTTTTAATGGTCTTTCTTTGGGCTGTATGTGGGGAGTTATTTTTAGCTTTCTTGAAGGAAGACGTACTACTGATATTCTTGCCAGTATTATGGGAGTAAGTATGGCGTTAAGTTCAGGGGTTGCAAAATCATTAGGCCTCTATGCTTTACATGATCTTCATGTAAGTGAGTTCTGGATGCCGGCCTTAATTGGTGCTATTGCATTTCCCTTACTTTGCTTTACCGGTTGGATGATGACACGTTTTCCCAAACCTACAGCTGCAGATATTGCTTCACGTTCCGTTCGTGTTACCCTCAACGGAAGAGAACGATGGAAATTATTCCGGCAGTTTATGCCTATATTGATTATGCTTTTTGCTGCAAATTTGCTGTTAACTATCCAGCGTGATGTAAAGGAAGATTTTATAGTCTGCATTATAGATGTTTCTACTATATCTTCATGGGCATTTGCACAGATTGATTCAATTGCAACTTTAGTTTTATTGGCAACATTTGCTTTGCTGGCAACTACCTACGACCATTTGAAAGTTCTTTGTATATTACTGATACTTTCTACTTTAGGAATGGGAACATTAGCCTTTTTAGGAATAAATTTCCACCATATCAATTTACCGACTACAATCTGGCTTTTCGGACAAAGCTTGTGCTTGGATATGGCTTATCTCAGTTTTCAAACGATTTTCTTTGAACGTTTCATCGCTTGTTTTAAGATTAGAGGAAATGTAGGCTTTTTCATCATTACAATTGATTTTGTAGGATATCTGGGAACGTTAGCTTTATTGTTATTCAAAGAATTCTATGCTTCTCATATTGATTGGCAATCGTTCTATAACCATATGAGTTTCTGGATCGGGATTGTATGCTGTATTGCTTTTATGGGTTCATTCGTTTATATGATTCAGGCAAAAAAGCGTAAGCAAAGCATAGATTTATCGAATAATGTTTCTGATGAAACAGAAAGTATAGAGATCGAAAATTCAAAAAAAGAGAATAATATATATTTAACAACTACTGCAATATGAAAAAAATTGAATGTGTAATTATGGACTGGGCAGGTACTGCTGTCGATTATGGATGTTTTGCACCTGTATCTGCTTTTATTGAGAGTTTTAATGCTATTGGAATATCCATTACAGCAGAAGAAGCACGCCGCCCGATGGGGCTGACCAAGATTGACCACATACGTGCATTGTTTCAAATGGAACGTATCGGAGAAGCTTTTTACCAGAAATATGGACGCAAATATAATGAAACTGATGTTCAGGGAAGATATGCTGAATTCCAACGTTTATTATTTGCTACTTTACGTGAATATACAGGTCCCATTTCTGGAGTAATACAGACTATTGATACATTACGTTGCCGTGGAATCAAAATTGGATCGACTACAGGATATACTAAAGAAATGATGGATGTAGTAGTTCCTGCTGCTGCAGAGAATGGTTACCGTGTGGACAATTATGTAACTTCCGATAATTTACCGGCTGGTCGTCCTTATCCTTATATGATTTATAAAAATATGTGTGATCTGGGAGTTCCCTCTCGCTTTTCTGTCTTGAAATACGGAGATACAATATCTGATATTAAAGAAGGGCTAAATGCTGGAGTATGGACAGTTGGAGTCATTTTAGGAAGTAACGAACTAGGACTGACGGAAGATGAAGTACAGAAAATGCCAGCAGAAGAATTGAAGAAACGTATGATGGAAGTTCGAGAACGTATGTATGCAGCAGGAGCACATTATGTGGTAGAATCTATTGAAGAATTGCCTGCATTAATCGATTGCATAAATACTCGCATGGCTAATGAATAATATTGAGATATAATAGACTGAAAGATTTACTTGAATAATAAAGAATACACAATATGAGACCTTATTTATTATTGACCCCTGGCCCCTTAACAACAAGTGAAACAGTAAAAGAAGCTATGATGAGTGACTGGTGCACTTGGGATGAAGACTATAACGTTGGTATTGTTGAAGTAATTCGTAAAGAACTGGTAGAACTGGCAAGTAGCCAGCCAGAAGATTATACAGCTGTACTGATGCAGGGTAGTGGAAGCTTTTGTGTAGAAGCTACATTAGGTTCAGTTATCCGTCCGGAAGATAATTTATTAGTTGCTGCCAATGGAGCTTATGGAAAACGTATGGGAGTAATTGCCGATTATTATCATCTGAATTATCACGTCATGAAATTTGATGAAACACAGGCTGTTGATCCGGAAGCTATTGACAACTATTTGGATATGCATCCGGAAGTCACTCATGTGTCTGTTGTTCATTGTGAAACAACTACAGGCGTGTTAAATCCTCTTGAAGCTATTGCTTCTGTTGTAAAGAAACATAATAAGATTTTGATTGTTGATGCAATGAGCAGTTTCGGAGGAGTGCCTATTGATATGGCAAAATTAGGAGTCGATTTTATGATCAGTAGTGCCAACAAATGTATTCAGGGAGTTCCAGGATTTGGATTTATATTGGCACGCCGTTCTTTATTGAAACAATGTAAAGGGGTTGCCCGTTCACTTTCACTCGATCTATACGACCAGTGGGAAACAATGGAGAATGGTCATGGAAAATGGCGTTTTACTTCACCTACTCATGTTGTGCGTGCTTTTATGCAAGCATTAAAAGAATTAGCAGCGGAGGGAGGAATTGCAGCGCGTTATGCCCGATATAGTGAAAATCATCGTGTCTTGGTAGATGGTATGCGTGCACTTGGCTTTAAAACATTGTTGCCAGATCAAGAACAGTCTCCTGTTATTACTTCATTTTATTATCCTACTGCTGATTTTAACTTTAAAGATTTCTATCAAAAGCTGAAAGCAAAAGGTTTTGTTATTTATCCAGGTAAAATTTCACAGGCTGATACATTCCGCATTGGTAATATCGGTGATGTATTTCCCACGGATTTTGAGCGTCTGATAGAAGCAGTAAAAGAACTTCAATTGCAGTAATTGTTTTTTTACTTATCTCCCGGTTTCATTATATTTTTGAAACCGGGATTTTTTATTTCATATAGAATTGTATCAGAAGAGTTTGAGCAGTTCTTTCTCACGCTTCAAATCATTTAAGTCTTTTTCCGGAGAAACAAGCATCATGCTTTTTATGACATCTCCTTCTTCACAAGTGTAATTATAGTAATCAATCAACTCATTATTTAAAAGCGCTTTAGGTATAACTTCTGTACGCATGTTGGCAAATTCCTCTAATGGTATTTCATCTCCCTGACGAATGAAAAGTATACGTCGGGCTATTGGATTACGGTTGTAATCATGGGTCAGGTAAATACCTTTTAGAATGTTTGGGTACTCAATAATTGGGAGTTGAAGATAAACTACCTTTAATGCCAGCTGTAATCTTTTTTGTTCATTAAACATTAAATATCCAATCTGAAAAGGTGCGAATAATCCTACTCCTGTATAGTATTCACCAGACATACTTTGTGAATATACCTTAGGCATTGTATCCCCGTCTGTTATAGAAGCAATCATGTAAGGCTCTACTTTTAGTCCGTCGGAAAAAGAAGAAGAGCTGTATGCAAGATAAAGTCCTGTATATACTCCGGCATTAGGTAAATATTTGACAGCTTCTTTTTCGATATCATCTAAAAATGGGCGTCCGTTATTTTTTGTGTTTACAAATCGGGCATCAATATGGCATACCTTTTCATATAAAGCATCCAGGCATCCTAGCAATTTACGCTTTGATACGTTATTTACTTGTTGAAGTGCTTGATCTAAAGATTTTTCAGGATCTTCTCCATTCGATCTGAGATTAACATATACGGGCAGTACAGAAGAATACAGTGATGATAGAACACTTGATGCAATATTTGTTTCTTCTGATATATCTTTCATTCTCACTCCTGTTTCGCGGAGCTTTTTCATTTGTTCGTAAAGTAAGATTAATCTGTCCATAATTTATGCTATTTAAAGCAAATATAAGCTTTAGTTATTACAATGGTATGTCAGATGTTTCATTTCTACAACATAATTTTGATATAAACATGACATTATAAACTTGAAAAAATAGCCTGTCATTATACATTATAAATTAATTCTTTCAGATTATTCCTCAGCATACTTTTGTTCCAGAAAACAAAATGATTTTAAATAACTAACAATATGGAACAATGTAAGAAAAACAAGCAATTATCAGATTTATTACTGATCTTATGGGCCGGGGGTGCAGCCTTACTTTCTTATTCGCTGGTTTATGCTTTACGTAAACCTTACACGGCTGCTTCATTTGAAGGATTGACCTTTTTAGGAAGTGATTATAAAGTAGCAGTAACTACGATTCAAATATTGGGATATGTCATTGCTAAATTTTTCGGAATAAAAATTATTTCCGAGTTGCGCAAGGAAAACCGTTTCCGTTTCTTTGTCGGTTCTGCTATATTAGCCGAATGTGCATTGATTGCGTTTGGATTAATTGAAGCTCCTTATAATGTTATTGCCATGTTCATAAATGGACTTTCACTGGGGTGCATGTGGGGAGTTATTTTCAGTTTTATTGAGGGAAGAAAAGTTACTGACATTCTTGCAAGTCTGCTTGGAGTAAGCATGGTATTTAGTTCCGGATTGGCAAAGAGTTTTGGCTTGTTTGCGATGAATGAAATGAATATCAGTCAGTTTTGGATGCCAGCTGTAATCGGAGGCTTTGCTCTTCCACTTTTGGTCTTTATGGGATATATGTTGAAAAAATTACCTCATCCTACAGCTGAAGATATTGCTCTGCGTAATGAACGTGTAATATTGGATGGTAAAGGAAGAAAAGCTTTATTTAAGAAATATGCTCCTATTTTATCACTGTTATTTATAGGTAACTTCATGTTGCTCGTTCTGAGAGATATCAAGGAAGACTTTTTGGTAAATATTTTGGATATGAGTAATCAGTCTTCATGGATGTTTGCTCGTGTTGATACCATTGTAACTTTAATTATTCTTGGCATTTTTGCTTTGTTTATCTTTTTCAGAAGTAATATAAGAGCCTTGCTATGGCTGATGACACTGGTTATTGCCGGTTGTTTGACCATGACTTATGTTTCTTTCCATTATGAAAGACTTGATTTGGATCCAATAGTTTGGTTGTTTATTCAGAGTTTGTCTTTATACATTGCCTATTTAACCTTCCAGACCATCTTTTTTGATCGGTTTATCGCTTGCTTCCGTATCAAGGGAAATGTAGGGTTCTTTATTGCCATGATTGATTTTATTGGTTATCTCGGAACTGTAACACTACTGTCTACGAAAGAATTGTTGAGTGTTGAAATCGAATGGTTCGCACTATTCAATCATATAGCATGCATTGTAGGAGCTACTTGTACGATTATGTTCTCAATAGCAGGTATCTTGATTTATAGGAAATACAATAAAACTTTTAATGTTAGGAATACGAAAAATAATATTTATATAAATGCTCAATATAATACCATTTAAGTGATGGAACAGAATTATGATATTATTATTATAGGAGGAGGATTGTTAGGCTGTGCAACAGCTTATCAACTATCCAAGCGTAATGCTGGAAAAATTTTACTTCTTGACGGGAATGAAATTGCATCTCAGGCATCGGCACGTGCTGCTTGTCTGCTTACTAGGGCGCGTACAAAGCCTGCACTTATGGAATTAGTGCAAGAAACGTACGATTGTATTAAAGAGATAGAACTATTGCTGGATGAATCACTTGAACTGCAGCAATGTGGTAGTGTCACAATTGCATCATCGGATTCTTCACTCAAGGGATTAGAAGCTTTAGAAGAAGCTGCAACTCGTTTTGGCATTCCCAATGAACGTATAAGCAGAGAGCGTGTAAAGGAACTTTTGCCCTGGATTGAGTCTGATGCCGTGGACGTTGCATTGTATATGCCGACTGACGCTTTTATTGATTCAGCCTTATTGTGTTCTGGGTATGCTCGTGCTGCAGCAAAATTGGGAGTAGAACTTAAGCCTAATTGTAAGGTAAAAGAAATTATAGTAGAACAAGATGAAATTCGTGGTGTGTCACTTGTTAATGGCGAAAGATTAAATGCTCCGATTGTTGTCAATGCAGCAGGTTCGTGGGCTAACTTGCTGATGCGTCCATTGAAAGTTGGTTTACCGTTTACTCCTGTACGCAGTCATTTCTGGATAACCGATATCGACAATAAACGCTTTCCGGCAGGGCATCCGTTTACAGTTATTCCTGATGCTCGTGCCTTTACGCGCTCGGATGTCGGTGCCTTGATTATTGGTCTTCGTGAAAGTCAATGTCAGGCTTTCGATCCGTCTACTATGACAGATAAACTGGAAGATTTTGACTTTAATAAAGCTGCCAAATGGACTGTACTTGATGAATGTGCTCCATTATTGAAACGTTATTTAAAGGATATTGATGATTTGCCAATTGCCCATTATATGGCAGGACCTTCTTGTTATGTTCCTGATGCAATGTTCATTATTGGTGCAATAAAACGCTATAAAGGTTTATTTACCGTAACAGGTTGTTGTGGCGGAGGCGTTGCGGCTGGAGGCGGTATGGGACGTTTAGCGGCAGAGCTGATTACGGGAGTAACTCCGTTTGTAAATGCTGCATTATTTGCTCCAGAGCGTTTTGGCGAAATTGATCCATTTTGTGTAGAATTTCAAAAACGTTGTGCTGATGCACGTTCCAATAAAAAGGGAGGTTGATAATTATATTTATTAATTATAGAAAATAGATTTATGAAACGCTATATTGTCTTTTTAAAGCAAGTGCCTTTGTCTACCAAGGTAGAAATGGATCCGGTAACTAAAACCCTTAAGCGCTCTTCAGCACTCAGTCAGGTGAATCCTGATGATTTGTATGCTTTGCAGGCTGCTCTTGATTTACGCCGTAGCACGGGAGCTGAAGTTATAGCTGTCAGTATGGGACCTTTGTCGGCTGAAGTTGTATTACGTGAGGCGATTCAGCGGGGGGCAGATAGAGCCATTTTGTTATCTTCACCTGCTTTTGCCGGCAGCGATACTTGGTGTACCAGTCTGGTTTTGGCATCGGCTGTTCGTAAGATAGGAGAATATGATATTCTGTTTTTCGGACGTATGGCCATAGATGGAGATACAGCACAGGTGGGACCTGAAGTCGCAGGGCATTTAAATATACCTCAAGTTACTCAGTTGGTGAATGTTGAGTCTTGTACTGATAAATATATTCGTTTATTTAGATGCATTGGAAATGCAAAACAACATATGGAAGTTGATTTTCCATGTGCAATTATGGTCAGTCGTGAAAATGGCGAATTAAATCATCCTACTTTATCTGGATGGAGAAGAGCGCAGAAGCAGGAAATTCTCCATTGGGATGAAGCTGATTTGGGCTTGGATACTTCCTCTGTCGGATTACAGGCTTCACCAACTAAAGTATTGTCAACAACAGTTCCGCAAAGTAATAAAAAGGTTTGTTGGATTACTGATGTGATAACTCTTTCCCAAATTATCTGTAATAATATTAATAATTGATTTTATGAGTAAGAATACACCATTTGCACTTCAAGTGCAAAAAGAAATATGTACCAGTTGTGGAGTATGTGCTGAGGCTTGTACTTATAATGCCATAAATTTTAGTGATTTTCCCGAAATAGATCCGTATGCTTGCCGTTTGTGTGGAAATTGTGTTCAGGCATGCCCGTCTGGTGCACTGTTGATGAATACCTCAAAAAAGCAGAAGGATCTTTCTGTTGCATCTGACACAAACGGTATCTGGGTATTGGCTGAAACAGAAAACAATGAATTGTCATCAGTAACTAAAGAATTATTGGGAAAGGCCAACGAACTTTCTTCCAGACTGGGACAAACTGTAGAAGCCATACTTATTGGATCTCAGGTTACGTCATTGGCTTCTGAGTTAATAGCTTATGGAGCGAAACGTGTACATTTAGTCGATGATAATATGTTTGCTTCTTTTATTGAAGAAGACTATGCTCAGGTTGTAGTTGAGGTATGTCACAAATATCATCCTGATATTTTACTTGTGGGAGCAACTCCTTCTGGACGGGGACTTTCTGCTCGTATTGCAGCTCTCTTACAGACAGGACTTACAGCCGACTGTACGGAACTGGAGATTGATACAAAGAGTAAATTGCTTCATCAAATACGACCTGCGTTTGGGGGGAATCTGATGGCTACTATTGTTACGCCTGATTGCCGTCCTCAGATGGCTTCTGTGCGTCCAGGAATAATGAGCCCACTTCAATATAACCCTTCTTTTACCGGAGAAATTGTACGTCATGATTTAAGTACATTTAAAAAGGACGGTAGAATAAGGGTTCTGCAAGAGATAATACAGGTTACATCTGGTGAATCTTTAGGGAACAGTAAAATAATAATTGGTATTGGTCGTGGAGTTAAAAATACGGAAACTGTTGATAAAATCCGTTGTTGGGCCAAAAAGTTAGGAGCTCTTGTTGCAGGTTCTCGAGCAGCAGTGGAAGCAGGCTTAATTGATGCTCGTATGCAGGTAGGACAAACGGGGCATACTATATCTCCCGATTTGTATATTGCAATTGGTATTAGTGGGCAGATTCAGCATACAGCAGCTATAACAGGGGCTAAAAAGATTATCGCTATCAACCCCGATCGTACTGCTCCGATCTTCAATGTTGCAGATTATGGCTTTGTCAGCCCTATTGAAGATATTCTTCCACAGTTAATGGCTACCGAAACTATATGAAACAACTGATAGTTTATCTCATTTATTTCTTATGTGGAGGAATAAGCCTATTTGGACAAGATTCATTGAAAATCAAATTTCGTTCACGAGCTTTACTTGATGCTACTGTTTCTGGATATGGGAAAGAGCAGGCACAAGGATATTATTCTCTAGAAGATTTTCGGGTCGGATTCAAGGCTGTTTATGGGAAGTATGAGTTAAAAGCAGATATTGGTTTAGGAGGTGGAAAGGTCGCGATTAAGGATTTAATGCTGAATTATCATTTGAAGAATAGTGTATTGGCACTGGGGAATGGATATGAACCTTTTTCAATGGATATGTTGATCAGCACTGTAGATTTGCGTTTTCATCAGTCTGCTACTTCTGTATTGGCTTTTGCCGATAGTCGTAAGTTCGGAATAACCTATCATTATTATAATAAACATTGTTATTTGGCGACGGGTGTTTATACAAATAATGATATTAATAAGCTTGGTGGTGAAAGCCATAAAAATTCATTTGTATCGACCTCCCGAGGTGTAGTTCGAAAAATAAAAGACAAAGGGCGGCTTTTGCATGTAGGAGGAGCTGTTTCATATCGTACTAGTCAGGTAAATGTAGAGGAATCTCCTATAGGGAGTGTAAGCAGTGACGGAGTTACGTCGATGTTTCCTGCTGCTTTGCTCGAGGCTGATATCCCAGATATGGGAAGTGAGCTAAAAGGGGTGATAGAGTTTCTTTATACAGCTCCACGTTTTATGATACAGTCTGAATATTTTTTCGATTGTTTGCATCGTACATCCGGACAGAACTCTTATCGTGCGCATGGAGGATATATACAAGGAGGTATTTTGCTGAAAGGACGCGAATTTGAGTATGATACTATGTATGCTGTTCCAGGACGTCCTGTTACTCCACAGGCTATAGAACTCGTTGCTCGTTTTAATTATACAGATATGAATGATGAACGTTCTGGTATTTTAGGAGGGGAAGAGAAAGATTTATCGTTGGGAATAAATTTTTATTTGAATCGTTATTTAGGAATAAAAATCAATGGAAGCTACGTTTGGGTAGGTGATTTCTGCAATAGTTTTTATCAGAAAAACTTTTTTCTATCGCAACTGCGTCTGCAATATGTTTTCTGAATTCTGCTTGAGTCAAATTAGATAGATATAGAAAGTTATTGAATCAGCGAGAAAGGCTCTAATTCGGTGGAGATTTTTGCTCCACCTTTTATCTCCACCTTTTGTTCCACCTCGAACGGTAATATTTTGCCGTTTTTTGCCTGTTGGGGAAAAACAAAAAATCCTGATTTCGCTTGGAAATCAGGATTTTACTATCTTTTGCTTTTCTTTAAAGTGGTGCCACCAGGAATCGAACCGGGGACACAAGGATTTTCAGTCCTTTGCTCTACCAACTGAGCTATGGCACCAATCTTTCTCGTTTGCGGTTGCAAAGGTAAGCAAAGTTTTTGAAACTGCAAACTATTCTCGAAAAAAATATGAGAAAAATTTAAAATAGGGCGGATTTTCATGAAAAATCCCACTATTTTATGAGTAATAGTGGGATTTTAACTGTATGTGGGCTGTTATTATTCACCTTTAAGTGGATTCCATCCTTGAGCCTTTAATTCAAGTTCGTTGCCGTCGCGAGTAACCAGGGCACAACCTAACTCCGATTTTGTGATATGTCCGATAACTTTTACTCCTTCTATTTGTGAGACTTTTTCGTGATCGGTCAGAGGTACAGTGAACAGCAGTTCATAGTCCTCACCTCCATTCAGGGCGCAAGTTGTCAGATTCATATTAAATTCTTCTGCCATGACTGCGGTCTGATAGTCGATAGGAATACGGTCTTCGTACACACGGCAGCCTGTCTGACTTTGCGAACAAATATGCATCAATTCAGAAGAGAGACCGTCGGATATATCCATCATTGCTGTTGGACGGATGCCTGCTTCAGCCAGTCGTTCGATGATGTCGCGGCGTGCTTCTGGCTTTAAGAAGCGTTCCAACAGATATTCTTTGCCGGCAAAGTCGGGTTGGACGTCTTTTTCTCCCTGGAAAACTGCTTTCTCACGTTCCATCAGCTGAAGTCCCATATAGGCTGCTCCCAAATCTCCGCTTACGCAAATCAAATCTGTATCTTTGGCTCCATTGCGATAAACCACCTTATCTTTGTCAGCTTCACCGATACAGGTAATGGAGATTGCAAGACCCGTTACAGAAGAAGTAGTATCACCGCCTACGATATCTACGTGATGTAGCTGGCAAGCCAGTTTCAGTCCATCGTAAAAATCCTCCAGATCTTCTATGCAAAAACGCTTCGATACAGCCAGAGATACGGTAATCTGCTTAGGTGTACCGTTCATTGCATAGATATCCGAGAAGTTTACCATTGCTGATTTATATCCCAAATGCTTCAGGGGAGTATAGACCAGATCAAAATGAACACCTTCCATCAGCAAGTCGGTTGTAACCAGCACCTGCTTTCCTGCAAAGTCAAGTACGGCAGCATCGTCACCTATTCCATACTTGCTTTCTTCATTCTGTAGTTTGATATCTGTGGTGAGATGCTTTATCAGCCCGAACTCACCGAGAGTTGATATTTCAGTTCTATTTCCTTCGTGCATAGTTTTTTTACGCTCTGTTAATAAGTTCTCTCATGATGGTAGTCATGCGCGGCTGTGCTTCATCGGCAGCCTTCTGTACCTCTTCGTGTGATACTTCGACAATTTTGCCTTCCACTCCCAAGTCAGTGATAACTGAAACGCCGAACACCTTAATACCGCAATGGTTGGCTACGATAACTTCAGGTACAGTAGACATACCTACTGCATCGGCTCCCAGAATGTGGAACATCTTATATTCCGACGGAGTTTCGAAAGTTGGTCCCTGTGTCCCGATATATACTCCCTGCTGTACCTTAATTCCTTTTTCTTCGGCAATTTCGAGAGCTTTTGCGATCAGTTCTTTTGAGTAAGCCTCACTCATATCCGGGAAGCGGGGGCCGTATTCGATGTTCTTGCCACGCAACGGATGTTCAGGGAAGAAGTTGATATGGTCAGTGATAATCATCAGGTCACCGATTTCAAAATTCGGGTTTGTTCCTCCTGCTGCATTCGAAACGAACAAAGTCTTGATACCCAATTCGCGCATGACACGTACAGGGAAAGTAACTTCCTTCATTGAATAGCCTTCGTAAAAGTGGAAGCGACCTTGCATGGCCATAATATCCTTGTTGCCCAGTTTACCGAAAATCAGCTTACCGCTATGGCCTTCTACGGTCGATACCGGAAAGTTGGGGATTTCGGAATAGTTTATTTCATATTTATCGGTAATTTCGTGTACCAAACTGCCCAGACCTGTACCTAATATGATGGCTGTCTCGGGATGAGTGTGCATTCTAGCTTTTAGAAAAGCTGCTGTTTCTTGAATTTTTTCTAACATACTCGATAATATTTTGGTTAAATAAATATTCTTCTTTATTCAGAAATTCTACCTCCACCGGCAATACATATATATAAGGTTTCATCGTTTCACTCAGTAGCGGATGAGCGATGAGTCGTGCCGCATCCTTTTCGGTTGTGATGATGAAACGTTTACCCTCAGGTAGTTTTCTGAACGCTTCTTCTATCCGTTTCATGTCCGTTGCATCAAAATCGTGATGGTCAGGAAAAGTCGACGGAGTAACAAACTGCGTATAAGCCGACAGTTTACTGATGATGGCTGCCGGTGAGGCTATACCTGTAACCAGCAGGATATGATCATCGTTTCGGATTTCTTCAAGCTTCTTTTCCGGTTCTTCCGAGAAGAGAGGCTGTAGTTTTCCGTATGCCAGCGTTGTAAAATAAAGTTGCTGACAGGGGAGGGGGGCTATATCATATCGTAACGCCTGTTGTTCTGCTTCGCTCATTTGTGCCGGACACTTACTTACGATGATGATGTCGGCACGCTTTTTTCCACTTTCCGGCTCCCGCAGTCGTCCGGCTGGTAACATCCGGTCGAGATGTATCGGACGGTTATAATCTATAAGCAGAATGGTCAGTCCTGCCTTCACGTAGCGATGCTGGAAAGCATCGTCCAGAACAATAACCTTTATGCCGGGAGCTGTATGTCCATCTGTTAGCTGATTAATGCCGTGACAGCGGTCTCGGTCTACAGCCACATAGATATCCGGAAACTTGTGTGCCATCTGATAAGGCTCATCGCCAATCTGGTCGGCATCTGTTTCGGGAGTAGCCAGAACGAAACCTTTCGATTTACGTTTATATCCACGGCTGAGTACAGCTACCTGAAATTCATTCTGTAACAACCGGATGAGGTATTCTGTGTGTGGAGTCTTTCCGGTTCCTCCCACGCTGATATTACCTACGCAGATAACGGGTAGCGGAAATGACTGTGAATGAAGTATGCCTCTGTCAAACATCCAGTTGCGTATACTTACTCCCAGACGGTAGAGGCATGCTAATGGCAACAGTCCGTGGTAAATCTTTATTTTTCTTTCAAGTTTCATCAGGCAGCCGATGCTTTATTTGATAACCACATCAAACGGCATGCGCGCCTGCAGGCGATCGGCATCCTTGAGATTTTTTACAAAACGGAGTCCGTTGTAATATTCACCGAAATTTTCCTGCATACGGCTGCTGATATAACGGCTTGGCCGGGTATTAAGCAGTGAAGTCAGGAAATCTTCTTTTTCCGGATAGCTTACCAGCGTATAACGTTCTATTTTAGCATGTGAGGCTGCAACCTCAACAGCTTCATCCAGTCCACCCAGCTCATCTACCAGTTTCAGGTCTTTGGCCATTTCTCCGGTCCACACACGTCCTTCAGCTATCTTTTTGATATCTTCAATATTCATTTTTCTGCCGTCGGCACAACGTTTGGTAAAGAGTTCATATCCTTTATTGACCATACCTTGCATCAGAGCCTTTTCTTCTTCATTGAACGGACGAGTCAAATCTCCCAAGTCTGCCAGTTCGTTTGTTTTTACAACATCGAAATTCAGCCCCAGCTTATCTTTCAGGAGTCCTTCTGCATTCGGAACCAGACCGAAGATTCCGATAGAACCTGTCAGGGTTGTCGGTTCGGCTACAATCCAGTCGGCAGCGCAGGATATATAGTAACCGCCCGAAGCGGCATAGTCACCCATAGAAACGATAACGGGTTTTTCCTGTTTCAGCAGTGAAACTTCACGCCAGATCTGTTCTGAACCGTAGGCACTTCCTCCCGGAGAGTTAACACGCAGTACAACTGCCTTCACGCTTTCATCTTCGCGTAACTTACGCAAATCCTTTATGACTTTTTCGGAGTTGATACCTTCTCCGTCAGCAGATTCATCACCGTCTATTTCACCATAAGCATAATATACGGCAATGACGTTTCCACTTTTATCTTTCGGTACGTTTCGTTTTACGTTTACCATATCCTCAAGCGAAAGTGTATTCAGTTTTTCATCTTCCTTACAGTCGGTCAGCTGTTTCAGGTAGGCCAGTACTTCATCTTTGTACATCAGTGTATCTGCCAGACCGGTGCTGAGATAAAGTTCTGCCGGCTGGAGATCCATATTACGGCTGGCAAGAGCATTCAGAGAGTCAACAGAAATCTTTCTTGATTCGGAAACCTCATTCAGAATCTGCTGCCAGATAGAGCCGATGAATGCTTGTGTCTGTTCACGGTTTGCCGGACTCATTTCAGTAGCGATATATGGTTCTACTGCCGATTTGTATGTTCCTACACGAAATACCTGCATTTCCACTCCGACTTTGTCGAGCAGACCTTTCAGGAACATGGTCTGTGCAGATAGTCCGTGCCAGCCTATACTTCCCGAAGGATTGGCTATTACCTTATCGGCAACACTTGCAATATAGTAAGTACCTTGTGAATATGCTCCGGCATAAGCGACGATAAATTTTCCACTTTCTTTGAAATCAACCAATGCACGTCGTATAGCCTGCATGGAAGCTGTCTGACAGGCGAAAGCACCTGCATCGATATAGATACCTTTTATTTTGTCATTTTCTTTAGCTTTGCGGATAGAGGTCAGAATGTCATCCAGCCCGTAAGTCGCATAGTCTTCCCTTAAAAATTGCATGATTGGATTTTCCTGGTAGCGTTCCATTACATTACCTTTCAGTTCGAGTACGAATACCGAACGGTCTTTCACTATAGTTTCTGTTCCGGAAGTTGAAGCAACCATTCCGGCAAGACTGATAATACCTAATATTGTGAAGACTACTCCCGTCAGAATCAGACCGCAGACGGTGGCGAAGGTGTATTTCAAAAACTCTTTCATTGTGTGATGTTTTTAGAGATTTATTAAATAACAAAGTTAGTCTTTTTCACGGAATAACCAAAAGCAAACGAATTTTTTCCTGATGCCGAAGAGGAAGTTGCAACGTATTTACCGGAAGCGGACATAGGTGAAATAAAATATCAGCATCTTTTAGGAAAAACATGCTGATATGTTCAGGAAAACATCTCGATGTTTTTTTATTTTTTGTACAAAAAAATAGAGGATATTCAGGAGCTTGTTTTTTGTGTGTCTGCAAGGCTTTTATGGGATGCCGGTAATTATGATTTCGCCATTTTTAATCTGTTGATGATAAGGTGTTTACTTGCGGCTGCGAAACCGTATGTTGCGATAGGTGATGAGAAGTTGACAACAAAGTTGCAGAAGAAGCGGTGTCTGGATTCTTGTTTGCAATCATATATTTCCCGGTCGTAACGTAAATTCCTTACAGAAATCATCGGCTGTACAATAAATCTCTGTAACTTTAGACTCTGAGGAAAAAGTGGTAATTTAGCACTATAAATTTTATATCCTAATTGCCGTGTCTTTCTTTTCCGGTAGGTTCTACATGCTCTTATATTCACGTTAAATGATAACCGATAAACTATGAAACAAGTATATAGATCAAAAATAGATATCTGGTTGCTGATATTGATTCTGGCAGCTTGGGGCATACCGTTGACATTTATAGTTTGGAACGAGTTTTCAGCAGTGAAATTCAGTGTTGTTTTGTTTATGCTTGTGCTTACATTGGCACTTCTTTTCAGTATAAAATACACGATAGAAGGAAAGACTTTGCGTGTTGATTATTCCTTTTTTTATAGCGAGCGCATTAATATTGACGAGATAACAGAGATTGTCAATACCCATACGTTTCTATCAGCTCCAGCGGCATCCTTAGACAGAATCGAGATAACGTATGGTAAGAATTGTGTTGTACTGTCTCCGAAAGATAAGCAGAAGTTTGTGAAGCAACTTTGCGATATATCTGCAAATCATATTCGTGTGAACATATAAACAGTTTTATTGGGGCTATAGAAATAAAATAAGAGTGAATCAGTTCAGGGCATTTTCGAGAAAGAAATGCCCTGAACTGATTTATTGTTATTCGGTTTTGATACTGTTTACCGGATTTTCATTGGCATTTTTCCAACTCTGTACAGTAATAGTAGTCATAGTTATGAGTGTAACAAGCAGGAATGACAAAATGAATATCCACGGGGTAACAGGCGTTTTCTCTGCAAATCCTTGCAGCCAGTGCTGTCCGATCCACCATCCGAATGGTGCTGCCACGATGAAGCATCCGGTAAGTATAAGTATATATCTTCGGTTGAACATGTACAGAATCTGTCTGGTTGAGCTTCCCATAATCTTTCTGATTCCGATTTCCTTTCTTCTGTATTCGCTCTCGAACATGGTGAGTCCGAACACTCCTGTCAGGCTGATGGCAATTGCAATGAGTGAGAAAAGCAGGATCTGCTTGGTGAAACGCAGTTCGTTCCGGTAGTTGGCATCGAGCACTTCATCCATGAACCGGAAATTGAAGTCGTGTCCGGGGGTAAACTTTTCCATTGTTTTCTGGAGCGATTGGATAATAGCAATTTTATTTACTCCTGCCGATACACGAACATTGATGGTTTGCTGCCATTTCCACCATCGGTCTTTATAATCACTTCCTGCAACAAAAAAGGCGAGAGGCTGTGAATAATCATTGTTTCGGAAACTACTATATCGTATATTTTTACAAATACCTATAACGGGATAACCTCCTGCTTTTTCATTTATTTTTATTATAGGATATTTTTTTCTTGCAGCTTCATTGAATATGTACACATCTCCATCATCAGGTCTAAAATTACGGCCTTCTATAATTGGAATTTCCATTAATTGCAAAAAATCATAATCTACGGGTAAGCAGTCGAATTGGATGCGTTGTTCGTTTGTTCCACGCTCCCAGTTCATGTATCTGTCTGATGAATTTAATGCAAAATATGAGATGGAAACTCCTTTTACTCCAGATATATTATTTAGCTCATTTTTTACAGAGGCTGTTTGTGCAGCTGCTTCTTTACTCATGCAACCTACAATTATATTATCTTTGTTATATCCATATTCAGAGCTATAGATATAATGTCCTTGTAAATACATAATTGCTACAGCTATGATTAATACAAAAGATGTAAAAAATTGTAAACAGATAAGTGAGGATCGTAATGTCTTACCTTTGGGTGAAAGTCCCAAAGAACCTTTTATTACAAGAACTGGTGTAAATGATGTAACATAATAGGAGGGATATATTCCTGCTAATGCTCCCATAAACAAGCTTAATATGAAAGTCACCAAAAGGAGAAAAGGATGATGGAATAAATTCAAATCAGCTGTAACAAGTTCTTGTATTTCTGTATCTTTTACAATAAAAAGAATTATAAGGGCAAAAATATAGGAGATTGTGCTGATGAGAACAGATTCTATTATTAGATATTGTCGTAATGAGTCAGCTGTTGCTCCTAGTATTTTTTGTGTATTAATACTTTTGATGCGCATTGGCGCTTCTGCTAACGAAAAATTCATGAAATTGATACTAGCTATTATTACTATTAATAGAGAAATAGATAGTAGCAGGTATATGGTACTACGGTTAGCATTATTTTTATTGATGACAGAAAAATGTGTTTCTGTCAATGGAGTAAGTCGGATAGGATTAGTCTTATCAAATAAGTTTTTAATATTATTATCAACCTTCTGTAACTTTTGAGTACTTAGCTCTTCTATTTCCTTTACGTTGTTAGGGTGATCTAAACGAAGATAGCAATAATAATTCCAGTTTCCCCATTTGTTTTGATTTTCTTTTTGAGGTAATTGTGTAAATATATTATTTTCAAATTCAGAGTTTTTAGGGAAGTCTTTATATACTCCCCCAATTGTATAAGTTGTATTTTCTGTTGTAACTGATTTCCCAATAACATCTATTTGCCCATAAAAGCGTATTGCCATTGATTCTGGAATAAGTACCATATTAGGAAAATTAAGGTTACTAGTGGAACCACATAGCATTTGTGGTTGGAAAGTTTCTAAGAAGTTACCAAATCCTTTTTGTACTTTTTCATTGAATATATGTCCATTGATATTAAAATCTTGATTAGAGACAGTATAAGTAATGATTGAAGAAGAAAGAATATGTGGAGAGCTAGAAGATATTAACTCTAATATTGGGCGAGGAGCAATTTCTGTCCATTCGTTATCTGAATATACTTCTACTCGGAAAATCTTTTTATAATCCTTATATCCTTTATTAAAATTATAGTCATAATCTATTTGCGTCATGATGACGAAAAAAGAGGAAAAAGCAATACTTAGTCCTACAATATTCAGGACACTTGCAGCAAAAAAGCGCCTGAATGTATATGAAAAGTTACGAATAAGTATTTTCATTAGATTTATTGTTATTCTGTTTTGATACTGTTTACTGGATTCTCTCGTACAGCTTTCCGGCTGATAAGGTATACTGAACCTAGTGAGATAAGGGTGATGACGGCAAATGCTGTTGGTGGCACCCACCAGGGGAAGTCACTATCGTATGATACAATCTTGTCGATGGTGTGTATGCCGAAAGCCATAAGTGGTATGGCTATTATCAGGCTGATGAGCAAAGATGAGAATGAAAATTTCATCAGTTGCAGCATTTCATTGCGGCTGCTGGAACCGAAGGTTTTACGAATGGCAATATCACGTTTACGCTGGGCAATGAAATAGATACTCATGGCAGTCAGTCCCAGTAGTGAAATAATCAGTGCGGCACACGTGAAAATACTAATCAGTTTATTCATGCTGATGATATCGCTGTACTGATTGACAATTTGGTCTTTATACCAGCTCGAACTGAATGGTGCATTTTCTGTCAGTGTACTGTACAAATCAGTGATTTGTTTGCTGTAAGTTGCTAGATCGCCGTCTTGTACTTCTACCAAAATACTCCACGGATAAATTTTGTCGGCTGGGAGTATCTGGAGCCGTAAAGGATGTTGTTCACTCATGACTGAGCGTATATGAAAATCTCTGAATAATCCGGCAATGGAGAAACTACGGCCTCGCTCATCATTTACATAGTCGGTAACACCTCCGAGGGCTTTGGATGCCGATTCGCTGATAAACCAGTTATTCTTGTCGAATGGCATTTTGCGGTCTTCGTAAATCTGTATCTGATACATGTCGATAAAGGCTGAGTCTACTTTAAATGTCTGAAAACTCATGTTCTTAGGAGCTCCTTTAACCGTAACAACCATTGTATTATTATTCCCTCCGTCTATAGGAGTTCCTTGGGCGAAACTTATCCGTTTCACAAAAGGTAGTTTTTGTACTTCATTGCGGAAAGTAAGTAAAGTTTCCTGATCTGCCGCCGGCGTAAGGCAGAGAATATTTCCGTAGCTATATCCCAGTGGTTCGTTCAATATGCGGTGAATCTGTACGCTCAGGTAGAAGGCACAACTCAGCATGGCAATAGTCAGTCCATCTTGTACGATGTTCAGCACGCGTAAATATACAGCTTTGGTTTTCCGGCGGAAATGTCCTTTTACAACGTCCAGTGGATTATAATTAGACAATATGGTAGCAGGTACAAAGCCGGAGATGAATGATAGTAAGACGATAAGCAGCAGGTAGGACAGACAGGTCATGAAAGACAAATCGCCTGTCAGGTCGAGTTTTACACCCAGCAGATCCATGGCAATAGGCTCGGCGGCTTTTGCAAGCAGAAATCCGAGTATGAAAGCGATAACGGTCATAATAGACGATTCGCCTATCATACGCCAGAATATGTCGGAGCGGGAAGAACCGAGCAACTTGCGGGTTGCCATTTCCTTGGCGCGATAGGTAGTTTGTGCAATACTCATGTTGACGTAGTTGAATATTGCCATGAATAAAATGATGATACCGGTAACAAGGAAAAGTACGACCATACGGAAGCTGTACTGGTTGATTTCTGTTGATCCGGAAGGTGTTTCTGTGTGGAAGTAAAACTGATTGTATGGCACGAACTGTACTTTCTTGAATATACCCCGGTTATAGATCCACCAGCAATCTTTCAGATAAGAGAGAGCGTCTTTGGCCTTTGTGTTCAGATCGCTTCCTTTTACGGTACGGAAGAATACAAGTGCGCTGGTGGCATTGCCCATCTCGCCATCTGTCAGGCTGATTGTTGGGTTCAGCTCGTTGATGTTTTCGTAAGGGATAATGGCTTCTGTAGACTCTTTGATCAAAGAGTTTTCGATGTCTTCCATAATACCGGTTACAGTGAACTTTTGGTTGCCGCTTCCTTTTGAATCCGGTGTATTCAGTTCCAGTACTTTTCCTAAAGCAGCCTCGTTACCGAACAGACGGTTGGCGCATGAACGGCTGAGAACGATGCTATGGTCATCTACCAGTACTTGTGCCGGATTTCCTTCTGCCAGTTTATAGCCGAAGAACTGAAAAAAGTTCTTTCGGGCGACGAGTGTACGAATTTGGGTAGGGTTTTCGTTGATGCTGGTCTGTATTCCGAAATTTCCGGTATAAGCGCACCACTCCTCTATTTCAGGGTAACGGCTTTGCAGTTTTTCTCCTAGCAGATAATGTCCGGCAGCTGTATTTTCGCTTGCAAATACACTGATACGGTCGGTATCTTTCAAGTTCTTGTCTACCGATAGTTGGCGGGTTACCATGTCGGCTATCAGCAGAACAAACATCAGTGAGATACTTAGTCCTGCAACATTGACAACCGTAAATAACTTGTTACGGTGTAGAAAAGTGAGGTAAGTTTTTAGTCCTTTCATATTATTAATCTGTTTTTATTCGGTTTTGATGCTGTTTGCCGGATTCTCATTGGCATTTTTCCAGCACTCGAAGGTTACTGTCAGTATCGTAATGAGACTGACCAGCAGGAAGGAGATAACGAATATCCAAGCACGGATAGGAGTTTTGTCGGAAAAACTTTCCAGCCAGTCATGTCCAATCCACCAGCCGAAGGGAGCTGCCAATGCGAAGCAGACGACCAGCATGACGAGATAACGTTTGGTAAACATATAGAGGATTTCGCTGGTGGAACTTCCCATGATTTTCCGGATACCGATTTCCTTGCGGCGGTATTCACTCTCAAATAAGGTAAGTCCGAACACACCAATCATGCTGAGCACGATGGCAATCAGGGAGAATAGCAGAATCTGGCTGGTGAAGCGCAATTCTAGATGGTAATTCTGGTCAATCACTTGATCCATGAAACGGAACTTGAAGTCATGGTCCGGTGCAAGCTTTTCAGTTGTCTTTGCTAAGCGGTGGAGCATGTCTACCTTGTCTACTCCCGGAGCTACCCGGATGTTCAAGATGCTGTTGGCATCCCAGTCTGCATAATCCTTTCCGTAAATAAAGAAAGCCATTGGTATTTCTTCATCATTGTTTCGGAAGCTGCTGAAGCGAATGTTCTCACAGAATCCCACTACCGGATAATCTTCGGGGGCTGCTAGTTCACCTACTTTCATCCAGGGATATTTTTTTCGAGCTGCTTCGTTGAAGATATACACATCCCCGTCGCTCGGCTTGAAGTCACGGCCTTCAGTAATCTTGATCCCAAGCACGGATAAGTAGCGATAATCTACCGGGAAACAGACCGTATTGATAAAACGCTCCCTATTTCCTCTGCCCCACGACATGTAGTCATCGGACGAGTTCAGTACGAACTGGGAAATAGAGATACCTTCTATGCCCGATATTCCGGACAACTCACTGACGATCGCCTCCCTTCGATTGAGCAGTTCGTTAGGAATCTCACCCACCAGAACTACACTCTTGTCGTAACCATAATCACTGTTCTGTATATAATGACTTTGTAGATACATAATGCCTACAGAAATAATCAGCATGAAAGAAACGAAGAACTGGAAGCAAACTAATAATGTACGCAGTAGCTTACCTTTGGGAGAAAGACCGAATGAGCCTTTCAATACTAATGCCGGTTGGAAAGAAGTGACGTAATAAGAAGGGTAAGCTCCGGCAAGTAAACCCATGCAAACGGCGATTCCGCTTAATGTAAGCAGTAGAACAGGATGTTTCATTAAAGAAAGATCGGATGACACCAAGGTATTCAGGAATGTATCTTGCAACAGATAGAGCCAGAGTAATGAAAGCAGGAATCCACACATACAAACTAATACAGATTCCAACAATAAATACCCCCGTAAAGAGAAAGTGGAAGCTCCTAACACCTTTTGAGTATTGATGGAACGCAATCGCATGGGAGTTTCAGCCAGTGAGAAATTCATGTAGTTGACTGCTGCTGTCAGTAAAATTAGTATTGATACACACAGCAACAGATATACTGCGGCCTTGCTGGTAGCAGCCTTGTCACCTATTGTTGAATAGTGTACTTCGTCCAGCGGCGTAAAATGAATGAAATTCTCCCAATCTTCAGTTCCGCTAATCCAGTCTTTCGGCATCTTCTGCTTACAATTTTCGATGATTGATTGTTGTACATCGGTCAATGAAGCAGGATTGTCCAGTCGAATGTATAGGGTATAACTCCAGTTTATCCAAGAATCTTTATTTAACTCCGGAGAATAGGAGGAGAAGATACAGTTTCCTAGTTGGGAATTCTCCGGCATATCCTGATAAACACCCCCTATCACTAACGGTTGGTTGAGTGATTTGCGGTCTACGTAAATGCTTTTTCCAAGGACTTCTGTAGTACCAAAAAAACGACGAGCCATAGATGCAGGAATCAGGACTTGGCCGGGTTCGTTAAGCGAAGCTGTCGTACCGCATATCATGGTAGGTTGGAAGACCTCTAAATAGTCACCAAATCCGGTAAGCCAAGGCTCTGAATAGATGTGCTCATCTATTTCAAAATCATTAGTATAGCTTAATAAAGAGGTAACCGAAATAGCTTGTATATGAGGAGATGCAGTCCCTATTAGTTCACACAATGGACGGGCCAGCCAGAATTGCCAGTCGTATTCTCCACCTCGATTCACTTCTACCCGGTAGATACGCTCGTGGGCTGGAAAGCATTTGTTGTAATTATAGTCATAGTCCACCTGTGTCATGATGACAAAGCAGGCTGTAAAAGCGATACTCAGTCCTACCAAGTTCAGTATGCTTGCGGTAAAGAAGCGTCTGAACGTATGCGAAAAGTTACGGATAAGTGTTTTCATCTTAGGTATTTATTATTTTAAAATAAGCACTTCATTGTCTTTATAACTTTCGTATCCGGATACAATGACACGCTCTCCTTTTTCCAGTCCCTCCAGTACTTCGTAATATTGTGGGTTTTGTCGTCCGATACGTATCTGACGGCGATAAGCTTTCTTCCCTTCTTTGTCGACTACGAAAATCCAGTTACCTCCAGTTACTTGGAAGAAAGTTCCTTTTGGAATAAGTACGCTTTCGGTTGGTTCCCCCAATTGTAAATCGATGTAGTAAGTTTGTCCGCTCCGGATATTGTCAGGGCGTTTTCCCTCGAATACAAAATCGGTACGGAATCGTCCTTCACGTACTTCGGGATATACTTTGCGAACTTTCAGATTGAATGTGGTTTCCTGACGTTCGAACGTAGCTGGCAGTCCGTTGGTCACACGGTCGATATAATGTTCGTCTATCATAGCTTCTATCTTGAAGTCCGAAAGGTCGTTTATCTGCCCGACCATTTGTCCGGCAGTGATATTCTGTCCCAACTCTGCATCCAGCAGTCCAAGTTCTCCATCGATTGTAGCGCGGACTTCCAGTTTTTCTTTTCTTTCACGAATCAGCAGTACATTCTTTCTCATGTTCTGTAAATTGTCCTCCATCTGGTCCATCTGTATGTTACGGTAGATAGAATCTTGTACCAGACGTTCGGTAATCAATCCGTGCTTTTTTTGTGCTACTTCATAGTCTTCTTTTGCCTGAAGATATTCTTCCCGACTGATAAGACGTTCTTTATATAAACGTTCATACTGGAGATAGGTACGTTGTTTTCGGCGTGTATCAATGTCCAGCTGTACTTTTTCGGTTTCGTTGTTCAGCTTATCTTGCTGCATGGTTACCTGTGTATTACGCAGTAAGTTCTGTTTTTCGGCAAGTTCCGATTCTGCATTCAGAATCTGTAAGTCCAGATTTGAGTTGCTGAGACGGAGAATGACATCTCCTTTTTTTACATGGGCGCCTTCTTCTACAACCTTTTCCTGTACGATTCCTCCTTCTTCCGGACTTAATTGGACGACGGAGATTGGCTGAACTTGTCCGTTCAGACGGATATAGTCATTGAACTTACCGAAGGTTACATCGGCTATATTCAGTGAAGCGGCGTCTACTCTCAGTGTTGATGCATGATTCCCGAAAATAATCCAGATTAATAATAAAATCACAACAGCTCCTCCGGCTATGTAAGGAATGTGTTTCTTCTGAATGCCTTTTTTCTTTTCCAGTTGTATATCCATGGTGTGTAATATTTTTATTCGTTGTTTCTGATAATATCTTGTCCCTTATAATAATCTACCAGTCTGCATTTCATCAGGTAGGTAAGTTTGCTCTGCAACAGTCCGGTCTGGCTTTCCAACAATGTGGCAGCATTGTTCTGTACATCGAGTGAGGTCATAAGCCCTTCTTCGTACTTGCGTCGCGTCACGTGGTAGGCAAGTGAGTCGGAAGCTACTTTCTTCTCCATCTGGATACTTTCTTTCAGGTAGCCTTCACGGTCTTGTACGGCTTGCTGTACCAGTTTCTGAAGCTCTTCTTTCTGCGCCTCATACTGTTCGGTTGCTATCCGGTAGTTGTTTCGTGCCTGTCGCATGTTGGCGATACCCGACAGACGGTTGAAGATAGGTATACTCATGCTGATTCCAAAATATGAGCCGAAGTTATTCTCAAACTGTGTATGGAACGGAGGGTATCCTGTTTGATGTAATTCTTTATAATAAGAACTTGAAATTCCTCCATAAAGACTGATGGATGGAACAAATGAACTCCATGAAATTTTACGGTCCATATTTGCCGACTGTTTCTGCATTTCGGCCTGTTTCAAAACCGGATTGCAGTTTAACGCAAGACGGAATACATTGTCGGCATGTTCTATGGTCAGTTGTTCTTGCTCTAGTGTAGATTGCTCCAGCAGACAGGTGTCGAGCAGCAAAGCCTCCTCAATGGGAAAATTCATTTTTTGTTTTAAGGTCAGCATAGCTGTTTCATATAAGTTTTGCTGATGTGTTAAGTTGTAAGCATCACTTGCTTGCTGTGCCTCCATTTGCGCAACGTCGGCCATTCCTTTTAACCCTAGAGTTTCCTGTCGGCGAGTTTTATATAATAATGAATCACTTTCCGCAAGCTTTTGTTTTGCCAGTCGGGTAGTACCATAATAATACAATGCATCAATGTAGGCCTGAAATGTTTCCAGAGCTGTATTATCCCGTGCTTCTTGCAGAGCTGCTTTGCCAAGCAGTAAATTTGCTTTGCTTTTTCGTACTTGGTTGATCAGGCTTCCTCCCCGGAAGATAGGAATGGAGGCTTCCATGCTATAACCATTATTGAAGGTTGATTTTGATATATATGTATTAGTTTCCGGGTCGACTGAACGTCCGAAATTATATTGTGCGCTGACATTGCCTGATACTCCTGGCAGAAATTGTCCGATAGCCTTCATACGGTCCATACGGTAATTGTCTGCTTCCAGATGGCGCTGCTTTACGATGTGGTTATGTTCCACTGCATAAGCCATACACTGGTCGATATTCCAGACCTCCTGAGCTGTTATGTTGAGGCTGCACAGACTTACGAGCAGAAGCAATGACTGTTTGGTCTTATTATTTCTTTTCATGTGTTTTCGTTTTTATCTGTCTGATTAAAATCAAATATCGTGCCAAAGTGGTAAGCTGTTGAAAATCAGTGTGTATGGTAATGCGTGTATTAAGCGATGTGTCAAAAAATTAGACACTCGCTGTCTAATTTTTTGTCACCTGTTACCTGTTTCTTTATGTTATCTTTACGTATCTTTGCAATACTGCAAATAAAAAGAATATGGCTAAACAAGGAATTCTGTTGGTGGTTGATGACAACCGTAATATATTGACTTCGTTGCAATATCTGCTGGGAGAATATTTTGAGCGTGTGATAACAATAGATTCTCCGGTTACAATACCTACATTGCTGAATCGGGAGGCAGTCGATATCGTATTGCTTGATATGAATTTTTCTTCGGGTATCAATAGTGGAAACGAAGGACTTTACTGGCTTCGTGAGATAAAACGTCTTCGTCCGCAGACAGAAGTGGTACTCTTTACGGCTTATGCTGATATAAACCTGGCAGTTACGGGAATAAAGGAGGGGGCTGCTGATTTTGTAGTAAAGCCTTGGGAAAATGCACGGCTGGTACAGACACTTCAGGAAGCATACTCCCGGATAGTTGAAGCCCGTAAGGGTAAGAAAAAGGCAGCTGTCGCACCAGTCGCTTCCGATGACGGAATGTACTGGGGAAATTCACAGGCTATCCGTCCGTTGCGCATGTTAGTAGAGAAGGTTAGTACGACTGATGCCAATATTCTGATAACAGGAGAAAACGGAACAGGAAAAGATATGCTGGCCCGTGAGATACATCGTCTTTCCAATCGTAAGGAAGGACCGATGATAGCTGTCGATATGGGCGCCATTACGGAATCTTTATTTGAGAGTGAATTGTTTGGTCATGTGAAAGGTTCATTTACCGATGCACATACCGATCGCATAGGACGCTTTGAAGCTGCTGACGGTGGAACGCTTTTTTTGGATGAAATAGCTAACCTGCCCTATCATCTGCAGGCGAAACTACTTACGGCTATTCAGAAGCGGTGTTTCGTAAAGGTTGGAAGCAATACGCAGCAGCCTACTAATATTCGTTTGATATGTGCTACCAACCGTAATTTGGAAGATATGGTAAGAAACGGTGAGTTCCGTGAAGATCTGCTCTATCGTATTAATACCATTCATTTGCATATACCTGCTTTGCGTGAACGTAAGGAAGATATTCTTCCGTTAGCGAAACGTTTTCTTGAACAGTATGCTAGGCAATATGGCAGACAAGTGCAAGCTTTCAGCCCTGAAGCTGCGCGCCGTTTGCTGGAACATCCCTGGTATGGTAACATTCGTGAATTACAACATACGGTAGAGAAAGCCGTTATCTTGTCCGATAGCGATGAGTTGCGAGGGGATATGTTGCAACTCACTTCTACAGCCTCTGGACCTGAACCTATTGCCGGAAATGCTGAAACGGAAGTGCCTTTCCATACGCTTGACGAAATGGAACGTAGCATGGTGAAGCGTGCTGTCGATCAGTGTGAAGGGAATCTTTCGCAAGCAGCTGCTATGTTGGGAATTACCCGTCAGACACTCTATAATAAAATGAAACGTTATGGGTTATAGGTGGATTTATTCGATTACCGTTCGTACGCTGTTGCTTGTTGGCGGAGTTGTACTGGTAACTTTGGGGATTGTCTACGGGAAGGGTGGGTTGCTGGTTGCAGGACTTCTTCTATGTGCCGCTTCCATTTTTATTTTCCGGAAAATGCAGCAGCAACTGCGTGAAAAGAGTTGGCTGATGCTGGAGGCTATCCGAAATCGTGACTATTCGTTTCGTTTGCCGGTTTATGGCTTTTCGGGAGGAGAACGCGTGTTACAAGATACGCTTAATCGTTTCGGAGGATTGATGGGCGAACAGAAACAACTGATGGAGCAGCGAGAACGGTTTTATGAACAGATTCTTTCCAGTGTTACGTCGGGAATTATTGTGTTGGATGAAAGTATGAAAGTTGTGCAGACAAATCCGGCAGCAGCACGCCTCTTAGGACTTCCTGTTTTGAGTACCTTGCAGCAGCTGGAACGATACGGAGCGGAAGTTTCTCATGTGTTTCGTTCATTGGGAGCTGGAGAGCGGTGTAATATACAGCTGTCTACTTCGAAAGGCGAGGTACAGCTATTGGTGCGGGCTTCTGTTATGCAACTGGGAGAACGGAAAGTGCGTATTCTTGCTTTGAACGATATCCGTAATGAGCTGGATGAAAAAGAGCTTGATTCGTGGATTAAGCTGACTCGGGTGTTGACACATGAAATCATGAATTCCATTGCTCCAATTTCCTCGCTGAGTGAAACATTTTTGAAACGTAAGGATGTGGTAGGAACACCTTTGTACGATGGTATTCGGGCTATTCATGAAACTTCAGTCGGACTGATTTCATTTGTTGATAGTTACCGGAAGTTCTCGTCTTTACAGAAACCCTCACCCGAACCATTTTATTTGTTGGATCTGCTCAGGCAGATTGAAGGATTAACTCTTGTTCCTGATAATATTATTCTTTCCTTGCAAGTGGAACCTGCCGAACTGATGCTTTATGCTGATCCTAATCTGATACGTCAGGTGCTTATCAACCTGATTAAAAATGCGGTACAAGCGATTGGCAGTGAGAAGGGAAGAATACACGTGCGTGCATACAGCTCGGCTGACGAGCATGTCTTTGTATATGTCAGTAACGATGGCCCTGCTATACCGGAGGTAGAAGCAGAGCAGATTTTTGTGCCTTTCTTTACAACCCGTAGTGAAGGAAGCGGTATAGGTCTTTCTCTTTCACGACAGATTATGAAGTTGTCGGGAGGTAGTATCAGCCTGCTGCGACCAGGGACGAACGGTTGGAATACTACTTTTGTCTTGGAGTTTGAATGACGTAGATGTCTTTTATTCTCTTTCCGATTCTTGTATTGATATTTTTCCGTCCTTTTTCGCAACGTTGACTATGCTCCCTTTCGGGTTTAGGCTGAACGGGGTTATTTCGTCGCTTTTGTTATCGACAATCATCAGTGCATTTTCTTCGGCAAAGCGATTTACCTGAAGTGTAAGTGCTGTCGATCCCATTGTACAGTTGAGCAGAAGGCTGTCGTTTATATAAACCGAAATACTATCTCCAGCAAAACTGTTTTCTACTTGTATGGTGTATAAATCAGCAGATGTTTTGCTCTGATCTGCTGTTTGAGGAGTACGAAAACTCAAATAAAGAAACAGGCATACAATGAAAAATACTCCGAAGGCTAATATGCCGTTTCCTATCATAAACTGTTTATTGCTGTTGATGCTTTTATTGTTCATAATGCAGATTTATGTTTGATTTTGTGTACAAAGATATCTTAAAAAGATAAATCTTGCTAAAAATGAAATATTTATTCTAATATTTTGCAGTACATTATATTATTTGTATCTTTGCAACCGAGATGGATGAAAAGGTGGAGGGGCGGTTAAGCTCCTTTTTTTGTTCTTATATAGTTAATACATGATAGATAAAAACGTTGTAACCCGGATAGTTGAAGAATGGCTGGAGGGTAAAGATTATTTTCTGGTGGATGTCACTGTAACTCCGGATGACAAAATTGTAGTTGAAATCGACCATGCGGAAGGTGTGTGGATCGATGATTGTGTGGACTTGAGCCGTTATATCGAATCGAAGCTGAACCGAGAGGAAGAAGATTATGAACTTGAGGTCGGGTCGGCTGGTATCGGACAACCTTTTAAGGTGCTTCAGCAATATATAATCCATATCGGAAAAGAAGTAGAAGTGCTGGGTAAGGATGGAAAAAAATGGACCGGCGTATTGACGGATGCCAATGAAGAGAATTTTACGATCACGGTACAAGTGAAAGTAAAGCCGGAAGGTGCAAAACGTCCGAAGCTGGTAGAACAGAATGTAACCTTTGTTTATGACGAAATAAAATACACCAAATACTTAATAAGCTTTAAATAAAATTATGGCGAAGAAAGAAGCAACTGTCAGTTTAATTGACACGTTTTCGGAATTTAAAGATTTGAAGAATATCGATCGCACCACTATGGTGAGCGTACTGGAAGAGTCATTTCGTAGTGTGATTGCAAAGATGTTCGGAACCGATGAAAATTACGATGTAATTGTAAATCCCGACAAAGGCGACTTTGAAATATGGCGTAATCGTGAAGTGGTGGCTGATGATGAATTGACGAACCCGAATTTGCAGATTTCGCTTACTGAAGCGCGTAAAATTGATGCATCTTACGAAGTGGGAGAGGAGGTTACAGATGAGGTGATATTCGAAAAGTTTGGTCGCCGTGCGATTTTGAACCTTCGCCAGACATTGGCTTCTAAGATTTTGGAACTGGAAAAAGACAGCTTGTACAATAAGTATATTGACAAGGTCGGTACTATCATTGCTGCAGAAGTTTATCAGATCTGGAAAAAGGAAATTTTGTTACTCGATGATGAAGGTAATGAGTTGCTGCTTCCGAAAACTGAGCAGATTCCGAGCGATTTCTATCGTAAGGGAGAAACTGTACGTGCAGTAGTTGCACGGGTAGACAATAAGAATAATAATCCGAAGATTATTTTGAGCCGTACTTCGCCTATGTTCTTGCAACGTCTGTTTGAACAGGAAGTTCCGGAAATCAATGACGGATTGATTACTATCAAGAAAATTGCCCGTATACCTGGTGAACGTGCAAAGATTGCTGTAGAATCTTACGATGAACGTATTGATCCGGTTGGAGCATGTGTCGGAGTAAAAGGTTCTCGTATTCACGGTATTGTTCGTGAGTTACGCAATGAAAATATTGATGTTATCAATTATACTTCGAATATACAACTGTTCGTACAGCGTGCGTTGAGTCCTGCTAAGGTTTCTTCTATTATCATGCATGAAGAAGAGAAGAAAGCTGAAGTATATCTGAAGCCGGAAGAAGTATCTCTTGCTATCGGTAAAGGTGGTATGAATATCAAGCTGGCAAGTATGTTGACCGAATACACCATTGATGTATATCGTGAACTGGATGAAAACGCAACAGATGAAGATATCTATCTGGATGAGTTTAAAGACGAAATTGATGAATGGGTTATCAATGCCATCAAGGGTATTGGTATAGATACGGCAAAAGGTGTACTGAACGCTCCACGTGAGATGCTGATTGAAAAGGCAGATTTGGAGGAGAACACAGTAGACGATGTGTTAAGAATTTTGAGGGCAGAGTTCGAGGAATAAATATAGTCAATCATATTGATTATCCGTGACTGAAAAACTTTTTCCTGAACTCTATTAAAAACTAAAAGAATTTATGACGATAAGACTGAACAAAGTAACAAGAGATTTGAATGTAGGTATTGCTACGGTGGTGGACTTTTTACAAAAGAAAGGATATACTATCGAAGCAAATCCGAATACTAAAATTACTGATGAACAATATGCTGCACTTGTGAAAGAGTTTAGCAAAGACAAAGATTTGAAAATAGAGTCTGAAAAGATTTTTCAAGAACGGCAGAATAAAGAACGTAATAAAGCTTCTGTTTCTATTGATGACCTGCAGGCTGAAGCAAAGCCGGAGGTGATAGAAACAGTTGTGCCTGAAGATGCACGTCCGAAATTTAAGCCTGTGGGCAAAATTGATTTGGACAGTCTTAATAAGAAGAAGGTGAAGCCGGCTGTGGTGGAGCCTGCTAAGGAAGAAATAAAGGAAGTGGTAGAGGAATCTGTACCGGTGGAAAAGAATAAACCGCAACATGTGGAAGAAACTCCTGTAGCAGAAACAGTACAACCACAACCTCAGATTAATGAACAACAGAAACAGCCGGAACAGGAGAAGGCGGAAGATTTGAAACCAGATTTAATGGAAGAAAAGAAAGAAGTACCCGAAGTACAAACCGTTCTGCAGGACAAGGAAGATGAGGTGTTTAAAATCCGTCCAACGGAATTTAAGTCGAAGATTAATGTCGTAGGTCAGATTGACCTGGCTGCATTGAACCAGTCTACTCGTCCGAAGAAGAAGACAAAAGAAGAAAAACGTAAGGAACGAGAGGAAAAAGACAAACAGCGTCAGGAACAGCGTAAGCAGATGAAAGATGCTATCATCAAGGAAATAAGAAAGACTGACGAGAAAACTGATAAAGGTGGTCAAAGTGACGCTTCGGGAAAGAAGAAACGTAATCGTATCAACAAAGAACGTGTAGATATTAATGCAGCGGGTAATATTGTTTCACCTCGCGGAGATAAAGGCGGAAAGGCTAACTCTAATGCTGCGGCTCAGGGTGGAGGCAAACATAATAAAGACCGCTTCAAGAAACCGGTAGTAAAACCTGAAGTAAGCGATGAAGATGTAGCTAAGCAGGTAAAGGAAACATTGGCTCGTCTTACTAATAAGGGTAAGAATAAAGCTGCTAAATATCGTAAGGAAAAACGTGAAAGTATACAGAACCGTCAGCTTGAGCAGGAGGAACTTGAACAGGAAGAAAGCAAGATCTTGAAACTGACAGAGTTTGTTACTGCAAATGAGCTGGCAAACATGATGGATATTTCAGTAACTCAGGTTATCTCTACTTGTATGAGTGTGGGTATCATGGTATCTATCAATCAACGTCTGGATGCTGAAACTATCAATTTGGTAGCCGAAGAATTTGGCTATAAGACTGAATATGTAAGTGCTGAAGTTGCCCAGGCTATTGAAGAGGAAGCTGATGCTGAAGAAGATTTGCAGCCTCGTGCTCCGATTGTAACAGTCATGGGACATGTTGACCATGGTAAGACTTCATTACTGGACTATATCCGTAAGGCAAATGTAATTGCTGGTGAAGCTGGAGGTATTACACAGCATATCGGTGCATATAATGTAAAACTGGAAGACGGACGTCGCATCACTTTCCTGGATACTCCGGGACATGAAGCATTTACTGCCATGCGTGCACGTGGTGCTAAAGTTACCGATGTCGTTATTATCATTGTTGCTGCCGATGACAACGTAATGCCTCAGACTAAGGAAGCTATTAACCATGCAATGGCTGCCGGTGTACCTATTGTATTTGCAATCAACAAGGTAGATAAACCGAATGCAAATCCTGATAAGATTAAGGAAGAACTTGCTGCTATGAACTTCCTGGTAGAAGAATGGGGAGGTAAGTATCAGTCACAAGATATTTCTGCAAAGAAAGGTACAGGCGTTCCTGAATTGTTGGAGAAAGTATTGCTGGAAGCTGAAATGTTGGATTTGAAAGCAAATCCGAACCGTAAGGCTACTGGTTCAATTATTGAATCTTCTCTGGATAAGGGACGTGGATATGTAGCAACAGTGTTGATTTCTAATGGAACACTGCATGTAGGAGATATTGTGCTGGCTGGAACTTCGTATGGTAAGGTGAAGGCTATGTTTAATGAACGTAATCAACGCTTGAAAGAGGCAGGTCCTTCTGAACCGGTATTGATTTTGGGATTAAATGGAGCCCCAGCTGCAGGTGATACATTCCATGTGTTTGATACAGATCAGGAAGCACGTGAAATTGCAAATAAACGTGAGCAGTTGGCACGTGAGCAAGGCTTGCGTACTCAGAAGATGCTTACATTGGATGAAGTTGGACGTCGTTTGGCATTGGGTGACTTCCATGAACTGAATGTAATTGTGAAAGGTGACGTGGACGGTTCTGTTGAGGCGTTGAGTGACTCATTGATTAAATTGTCTACCGAACAGATTCAGGTTAATGTTATCCATAAAGGTGTTGGACAGATTTCAGAATCAGATGTATCACTGGCTGCTGCATCAGATGCAATTATCGTAGGATTCCAGGTTCGTCCTTCTAGCAATGCTGCTAAACTGGCTGAACAGGAAGGAGTAGATATTCGTAAGTATTCTATTATTTACGATGCTATCGAAGAAGTGAAGTCTGCTATGGAAGGTATGCTTGCTCCTACATTGAAAGAGCAGGTTACTGCAACAATCGAAGTTCGTGAAGTATTCAATATCAGTAAAGTCGGTATGGTTGCCGGTGCGATGGTTAAGACTGGTAAGGTGAAACGTACTGACAAGGCTCGTTTGATACGTGATGGTATTGTAATCTTTACGGGTAGCATCAATGCGTTGAAACGCTTTAAAGATGATGTGAAAGAGGTTGGTACTAACTTTGAATGTGGTATTAGCCTGACTAACTGCAATGACTTGAAGGTAGGTGACGTTATTGAAACTTATGAAGAAGTGGAAGTAAAGCAAACTTTATAATTACATTATAGTAAATTTAATGAGGTGATGTCATCCTGAGCATAGCGAAGGATCTGTAAACGCTATCGGATGTGTGCAGATTCTTCCCTGCGTTCAGCATGACATTTCCTTTTTTATTACGATATAGAGTATGACAGTCCTCGATTGGATTATTGTGGCAATAATAAGCATAGGAGCTATACTTGGATTTACAAAGGGATTTATAAGGCAATTAGCCTCTATTGTAGGCTTGGTAGTTGGATTGCTTGTGGCCCGTGCATTATTTGCTTCTGTAGGCGAAAAGCTTGCCGAAGAATTGGGTACATCACTCACCTTTGCCCAAGTCGTAGCCTTTATTCTGATATGGTTGCTGGTTCCGCTTGTCTTTCTGTTGCTTGCTTCAGCTTTGACACGAGTGATTGAAATTGTACATTTAGGTTTTGTCAACCGTATTTTAGGCGCCGCACTGGGAGCTTTGAAGTACATATTGCTTGTCAGCTTATTCGTACATTTTATAGAGTTTGTCGATTCTAAAGATAACTTAATAAAGTCAACCGTAAAACGTACTTCTTTGTTATATTATCCGATAGAAGGCTTTTCGGGAGTCTTTTTCCCTACTGTGAAGAATGTTACTAAACAACTAATAGACTGATATAATAAAATATATGCAAGAAGAACTCAATAAAAAGGAAGAATCCCAAAAGAATGAGTTTGTAAAACAACTGACGCAGGAAAAGTATAAATATGGTTTTACTACGGAAGTACATACAGACATCATTGAAAAGGGATTGAATGAAGATGTGGTGCGATTGATTTCGGCCAAGAAGGGTGAACCGGAATGGTTATTGGAGTTCCGTCTGAAAGCTTATCGTTACTGGCTGACAATGGAAATGCCGACATGGGCTCATCTCAATATTCCTGAAATAGATTATCAGGCTATTTCATATTATGCAGATCCTACTAAAAAGAAGGAAGGACCTAAGAGCATGGATGAAGTAGATCCTGAGCTGGTGAAGACTTTTAATAAGCTGGGTATTCCTCTGGAAGAGCAGATGGCATTGAGTGGAATGGCTGTAGATGCCGTGATGGATTCTGTTTCTGTCAAGACAACCTTCAAGGAAACACTGATGGAAAAAGGAATCATTTTCTGTTCGATGAGCGAAGCTGTACGTGAGCATCCCGATTTGGTAAAGAAATACCTGGGTTCGGTAGTTGGTTATCGAGATAATTTCTTTGCTGCTCTTAATTCGGCAGTGTTTAGTGATGGCTCATTTGTCTATATACCAAAGGGTGTACGTTGCCCTATGGAACTTTCTACTTATTTCCGTATTAATGCTGCAAATACCGGACAGTTTGAACGTACACTGATAGTTGCAGATGATGATAGTTATGTGTCTTATCTGGAAGGATGTACAGCGCCGATGCGTGATGAAAACCAATTACACGCTGCTATCGTAGAAATCGTTGTACTCGACCGTGCTGAAGTAAAATATTCTACTGTACAGAACTGGTATCCGGGTGATGCAGAAGGCAAGGGAGGTGTATACAACTTCGTAACAAAACGAGGTAATTGCAAAGGTGTAGACAGTAAATTATCGTGGACACAGGTAGAGACCGGTTCTGCCATTACATGGAAATATCCGAGCTGTATATTGAGTGGAGATAATTCTACAGCTGAATTCTATTCGGTTGCAGTAACCAATAATTACCAGCAAGCCGATACTGGAACTAAGATGATTCATCTGGGAAAGAATACTCGTTCGACGATTGTGAGCAAAGGTATCAGTGCCGGAAAGAGTCAGAACTCATATCGTGGTCTGGTACGTGTGTCAGAACGTGCAGACAATGCACGTAACTATAGCCAGTGCGACTCGTTGCTTTTAGGAAGCCATTGCGGAGCTCATACGTTCCCATATATGGATATACACAATGAAACAGCGATAGTAGAGCATGAAGCTACTACATCGAAGATTTCGGAAGATCAGTTGTTCTACTGTAACCAGCGTGGTATTCCTACCGAAGATGCAGTAGGTCTGATTGTAAACGGTTACGCGAAAGAAGTATTGAACAAACTTCCTATGGAATTTGCCGTAGAGGCACAGAAATTGCTTTCTATCTCATTGGAAGGCAGTGTAGGATAAATAAAAAAGAAAGCTATGTTAGAAATAAAAGATTTGCATGCCACGATTAATGGCAAAGAGATATTAAAAGGAATCAATCTGACTGTAAAGTCTGGCGAGGTACACGCTATCATGGGACCGAATGGTTCTGGTAAGAGTACATTAAGTAATGTGCTGGTAGGACATCCGGCTTATGAAGTAACAAAAGGATCGGTAACTTTCGATGGAAAGGATTTACTGGCAATGAGTGCAGAAGACCGTAGTCATGAAGGACTGTTTCTTTCATTTCAGTATCCGGTAGAAATTCCTGGTGTAAGCATGGTTAACTTTATGCGTGCGGCTGTGAACGAACAACGCAAATATAAAGGGCTTCCGGCGCTGACTGCAAGTGAGTTCCTGAAACTGATGCGTCAGAAACGTGAAATTGTAGAGCTGGACAGCAAGCTTGCCAACCGCTCTGTAAACGAGGGATTCTCGGGTGGTGAAAAGAAACGTAACGAGATCTTTCAGATGGCTATGCTGGAACCGAAATTGAGTATCCTCGATGAAACAGATTCTGGACTGGATATTGACGCTCTCCGTATTGTAGCCGAAGGAGTGAATAAACTGAAAACTCCTGAAACAAGTTGTATTGTGATTACACACTATCAACGTCTGTTAGATTATATCAAGCCCGATATCGTACACGTGCTTTACAAAGGACGCATCGTAAAGACTGCGGGTCCGGAACTGGCACTTGAGCTTGAAGAAAAAGGTTACGACTGGATAAAGAAAGAATTAGGAGAATAAGCATGAAAGCAGAACAACAATATATTGATCTTTTCTCGCAGTGTGAGGCGATGATTTGCCGGCATAGTGCAGAGGTGCTGAATGCTCCTCGTGCAAAAGCCTTTGCCGACTTCGAACGTCTGGGATTCCCTACACGCAAGCAGGAAAAGTATAAATACACTGAGGTGAGCAAGTATTTTGCTCCCGACTACGGACTGAACCTGAACCGTCTGGAGTTTCCGGTCAATCCGTACGAAGTGTTCAAGTGCGATGTCCCGAATATGAGCACTTCCCTCTATTTTGTGGTAAACGATGCATTTGACAAGCACGTACATCCCTCTGCACAATTACCTGAAGGAGTTATATTCGGCAGTCTGAAGGATGTGGCAGAACAACATCCGGAACTGGTGAAAAAATATTACGGAAAGTTGGCTGATACGTCGAAAGATGGTGTGGTAGCGTTCAATACGATGTTTGCACAAGACGGTGTACTGATGTATGTTCCGAAGAATGTGGTAATGGAAAGACCGGTTCAGTTGGTTAATATCCTGCGTGCCGATGTCAATACGATGGTGAACCGTCGTATTCTGATTATCCTCGAAGAAGGAGCACAGGCCAAGTTGCTGATTTGCGACCATGCTATGGATGAGGTGAATTTCCTCTCTACGCAGGTTGTAGAAGCTTTTATCGGTGAAAACGCAGTATTCGACCTTTATGAGCTGGAAGAAACACATAACAGTACAGTACGTTTCAACAACCTGTACGTACATCAGGAGGCAAACAGCAACGTATTACTGAATGGTATGACGCTTCATAACGGTACGACACGCAATACAACTGAAGTGACACTGGCAGGACGTGGAGCAGAGGTCAATTTGTGTGGTATGGCTATTGCAGACAAGAACGAGCAAGTGGATAACAATACCTTCATTGATCATCAGGTATCCGATTGTACCAGCAATGAGTTGTTCAAATATGTACTCGACGATCAGGCTGTAGGAGCTTTTGCCGGAAAAGTATTGGTACGTGAAGGAGCTCAGCACACTTCTTCACAGCAGACCAACCGTAATATTTGTGCAACACGTGAAGCCCGCATGTATACTCAGCCGCAGCTGGAGATATATGCCGATGACGTAAAGTGTTCGCATGGAGCAACAGTCGGTCAACTCGATGAAAATGCATTGTTCTATATGCGTCAGCGTGGTATCAGCCTGAAAGAAGCACGTTTGCTGCTGATGTTTGCCTTTGTGAATGAAGTGATCGACAATATCCGTATGGATGCGTTGAAAGACCGTCTGCACTTACTTGTTGAGAAACGTTTCCGTGGCGAATTGAATAAATGTCAGGGATGTGCTATTTGTAAATAAAATTAGTGTGACATGTTTTACGATGTACAAAAAATAAGAGAGGACTTTCCGATACTTTCACGGAGTGTGTACAATAAGCCGTTGATTTATCTTGATAACGGAGCGACTACCCAGAAGCCCCGTCAGGTAGTAGAGTCGATAACAGACGAATACTATTCGGTCAATGCGAATGTACACCGTGGAGTACATTTCCTTTCGCAGCAGGCTACCAACTTGCACGAAGCTTCGCGTGAAACAGTACGTAAGTTTATTAATGCGCGCAGCATTTCGGAAATAGTCTTTACACGTGGTACTACTGAAAGCATCAATCTGGTTGCATCGACCTTTGCTGACAGCCAGATGAAGGAGGGCGATGAAGTGATTGTTTCTGTAATGGAGCATCACAGCAACATTGTTTCATGGCAGTTGCAGGCAGCGCGTAAAGGAATTGTCTTGAAAGTGATTCCGATGAACGACCGTGGGGAACTGTTGCTTGATGAATATGAAAAGCTCTTCTCTCCACGTACTCGTCTGGTTTCAGTAGCACATGTTTCGAATGTGCTTGGAACAATCAATCCTGTGAAGGAAATGATTGCCACTGCACATGCTCACGGAGTTCCTGTTCTGATAGACGGAGCACAGAGTATTCCTCATATGCCGATAGATGTACAGGATCTGGATGCCGATTTCTATGTGTTCAGCGGACATAAGGTGTATGGTCCTACGGGTATCGGTGTGCTTTATGGCAAGGAAACATGGCTTGACAAACTTCCGCCTTATCAGGGAGGAGGAGAAATGATAAAGAATGTCAGCTTCGAGCATACCACGTTCAACGAATTGCCGTTTAAGTTCGAGGCTGGAACTCCCGACTATATTGGAAGTACAGCACTGGCGAAAGCACTCGATTATGTTTCGGCAATTGGAATGGATAAGATTGCAGCCTATGAACATGAACTGACAGTATATGCCATGAACAGACTGAAGGAAATTCCGGGAATGCGTATTTTCGGAGAGGCTGAACATAAGGGAGGCGTTATTTCTTTCCTAGTAGGCAATATTCATCATTTTGATATGGGAACGTTGCTCGACCGTCTGGGTATAGCTGTACGTACAGGACATCATTGTGCCGAGCCGTTGATGCATCGTATGGGAATTGAAGGAACGGTACGTGCTTCGTTGGGTTTGTATAATACGAAGGAAGAAATTGATGCACTGGCAGCAGGTATAGAACGGGTAAGCCGGATGTTTTGATAACAGGACTTGCTGTTTGACAGTATCATAAAGAATAATCTCCTTATTCCAATCTTTACATTAAGTGCTCAAGATGGAATAAGGAGATTTTTTATTGTTATACTTTTGATTATAAACGTATTATATCTCTTTCTGAGTAGCTGTTTTTACAGTTTATAATCTCTTTGTAGCATATTAGTCTAATCATCAGCATAAACTTCTAAAAACTTCTCGATGTTTTCTCTTAAACATCGAGAAGTTTTTTTATTTTTTGTACGAAAAAATCGCGGGTGTTGCTGATGCTTTTTAGTAGTCTTTACGAAGACTGTTTTGCTTATAGTTTTACTCTCCTGAATAGAGGCAAGCCTACTTGCTGCTATTCTTTTTCTAATGCGACTTTTAGCAATGGCTGGGCACCTACTGTAGCGGTTTTCATATTGCTGGAACTGACCTCCAGTGTGGCATCTTGCCTGGGAACGGTAAGTGTGAACCTGCCTTCGTTGTCGGATGTAGTTTGTGTTGTAGTACCTTTTATGGTAATACATGCTCCCGAAACTGGGTTTCCGGCAGCGTCTGTAACACGGCCTGTAACCAGCGACTCTCCTTGAGAAGTTGTAGAAGATCTTTTTGTCGTTATCAGTATTACCCCATCACGGGCTTTGGGCCCGAATATGGTTACGCCCGTTCCATCCTTAATAACATTTATGGAGCTGATATGGTCGGGATTTATTTCATTCAGAACTTTGGGCTCAACTTCTTTACCATCAATGATAAAGAGTGTTTTCTTTAATGTAAGCGAGCTGTCAGATATGTTTCCTGTTGGTGTATGTTCTTTCTGTTTGTCAGGAAGTGAGAAAGTAACCGGAATAGTAAATTTTACGTCAACAGGCTTTCCATGTTGGGTTCCGGGTTTCCATTTAGGGGTAGTTTTTATAACTCTTAGAGCTTCTGCATCTAATAACGGATTTACAGAACGCTTTATTTCGAAGTTGTCGAGTGAGCCGTCTGCCTTTACTACAAACTGGACAATAACCCTTCCCCGAATGCCTGCTTTCTGACATTCTGCCGGATATTGTATGTTTTTTGCGAGATAACCCATCAATGCTTTCATTCCCCCAGGATATTCCGGCATTTGTTCTACTACAGTAAATGTTTCTCCATTCTGTACGGCAGGTTTAGGTGCAGAAGGAGAAACTGTCAGATCTAATTCATTGGTAGCACTTGTTAGTCGAATTGTTTTATCCGTCTGTTTGATACAGTCTTTTACCGATATGTTTTTCGACTCCATGCCCACATACGAAATCCATAAACTCTGATCTTCGCCTACCTCCAGTGAAAAATGTCCGTCATCGTCTGTAAGCGTACCATTGGATGTATTGGTGATGACTACTGTAGCTTGTGGCACTGGCTGTCCGGTTTCGTCTACGACTTTCATGCTCAGACGTATTTTTTTATCCGGAGCAGAGTGATTGTTTTGTTGATTTTTGTCGGTATACGTTTTCATAGCATCCGATAAATCACTAACTTTGACATTTGAAATCTCTTCTAATGGTTGAGATACTTCGGGACGGGCAAAAACGGTAACTGCAACAGTTGCCAGTGGAAGTACATACAAGTACTTGACTCGTGCCCACGGATTGGATTTTTTTCGAATCATCATAGTAATACGTTTTTTAAGTGAACTGTGATTAAAGCTGTTGGCAATAGAGTAGAGCCTTGCGCCAACGGCTTTTTTTATTAATAGCATTTGATATTGTCTGGCATCGATTCCTTGACGAAGGACTTCTTCGTCGGCTTCATATTCGTGAATATTTTGCAGTTCTTGTTTGAGTAGCCATATAGCGGGGTTGAACCATTGTAGCCAGCTACAAACCTCAACCAGCAGCAGATCCCACGAGTGATGATTACGGATATGTGCCTGTTCGTGTAGCAGAATGTCATGTCCGTTCTCTTTAAGGTCGGCTTGTGAAATAACAATATATTTCATCCAGCTAAAAGGGGCAAAGTTGCATGAGTGAATTATCAGAAGCGTTCCATCGGGGAGTTGCTCGCGCTGATTGTGACGGATGAAATAGAGCATGCGCCCTAACGACCAGAGGTGGCAAAGAATGAAAAATATAGCTCCTGCCACATAACAGATTATTAATATTTCTTGCCAGGGAAAACCATATTCCGGCTGTAATCCTTGATTGGGAACCGCATGCTGCTCATACATTATCAGCAAGTCTTCTACAGTTGTTACAGCTGTACTGACCATAGTATGCTGACTGGTTGTGATTGTTGCCAGAGGTAGTATGTACGAAAGCAGTATGATACTCAGTAAGGCTATCCGGTTGCAGCGGTGAAACGTTTCCTTGCTTAACAGTAACCGGTAGAACAGGTAAAATACAGCCAGACAGAGCGATGATTTCAGTATGTAGACAAAAAATGCTCCCATAATCCAGAATTGTTTATTGTTTCTTTTCGTTTTCTCCTTCTTCCACCTGTCGTATCAGTTCCTTTAGTTCTTCGATGGAAATATCCTCTTCTTTTACGAGTGACGATACTGCTCCCAAAAAAGAATTATTAAAGTACTTGCTGATAACACTCTTCAACGTTCGGGTACGGAAGCTGTCTTCTGTTACTATGGCGAAATAGCGATATGTATTTCCGAATGCTTCGTGCGAGAGATAACCTTTTTCTTCTAATCCACGTACAATGGTAGAAAGTGTATTGAAGTGCGGTTTAGGATCATCGTAAAAAGTCAGCAGTTCTTTTACAAATAGAGGACCTTTCGTCCAGAAGAAACCCATAATTTCTTCTTCTTTTGCAGTGAGTCTTTTCATATATTTCTCTTGTTTTTTGCAAATAACTAAAATATATAGTTTATAAACTAATTTTTATAGTTAAATAAATAAAATGGGAGTAATGAGTGGTTTATATGGGTGTAAAAAAATAGGGAAGACTACCCGATAGACAAAGTAGCCTTCCCTTGTTGAAGTAAGATGAAGAGTTATGTTATTTTCCGTAATCTTCGTACATCATGAGCAGATGTGACGAGCTCCAGCTGAAGTGAGGAGCCTGTAGGCGCTCTCCGTTGTGTGTGCCATAGTTTTCATGTATAGGAGCATCTTCTTTCAGCCCTTGGCAGCGTTCGAATACTTGCTCTGTATATTGATCTGCAAGTTTTCCGTAGCCATAGTTACGCAATCCCCTGATAGCCTGATAAGTCTGGTCGAGCCATATCGGACCTCTCCAATATCCGTTCGGATCACATTTCGGATTATCGGCAGCAGCCGTAGGGAAGGGGATATAAGTTGAAAACTTAGTTGTATCAGTCAGCAGTGTAATGGCTTTATCCATTTGCTTCTTGCTGGCTATTTGTACCCAGAACGGAGTATATCCTTCGCATCCAGGTTCTTCAATGAAGCTGCCATCACTCAACCGGCGGTCACAGAACCATCCGATCTTTTCATCGAAGAAATAATCGGCGATTTTATCGCTGTAGTCGGGACCATCAAAGCTAATGCCGATCAACGAAGCAAATTTCTTCAGTAACTTACATTCGTAGGCAAGATATGCATTCAGGTCCACACTTTCCTGATCCATACTCCATGCATCGTCTGCATTTTTCAGCATCTTTGTGTTGTCGAAACGAATGGCATTGTCCATACCACTTTCCCATGCGGCAGCTTCCAGGGTGCCGTCGGTAGAACCAAACTCACAGATGCCGTTACGGTTGTGGTCGCGTTTTGCATACCACCATTTGTAATAGGCAAGCAGTTGCGGATACATCTCTTTTACGAAGGTGGTATCTTGGGTGTGAGTAAATATTTCATCTACAGCCCAGCAAACCAAAGGTGGCTTACTGTCGCGGGCATTATTATCTGCCGAATTGGTATAGATACAGTCGATAATCATACCGTCGGGCAACTGGTAGTCGAACATGGCACGAATATTGTTTTTCGCCAGTTCGGGAGCAAAGCTTGCCAGAGCTGCTGAGAAACGCCAGCTGTCCCAGGCCCAGAATCCGACGAAATAGCCTACCGCATGGCTGGGAATAACTCCTTCATGCAACAGTCCTTCGCGGTGTGTACGCCAGTTGGAAATCAGTGTTACAGCAGACTTTACGGCAATACGGTCGTACTCAGGCTTCATGTCGTTGCGTAGAATCTTTTGTAAGTATCCGTTCCATCGGTCTGTATTTGCCTTCAGCTCTTGTGAAGGATTGTTCAGCAGAGCTTGTATGCGTTGTTCGCTTACTGGAAGTTCTTTTTCGGAAGCGAAGAACGAAATGGCAATATCAGTTTTCTTACATCCGGGTTCAGTCTGTGCAACATAATTTTTCCCGTCGCATGTCAACGTGATGTCAGAATCGAACGTTAACGTTACAATCTCTCCGTTGGAGTGACGTGCTGTAACGATGTTGCGTTCAGCTTCCAGATGTACATTATTATTCCATTGTCTGGCTGTGAAGCAAAGTCCTTTTCCACTGTTACTCTCTATTTGCAGTAGAGCTGTAGAAGCATTGATGAAATTCATGCGCTGGCTGATACTTTCTGTTCCGGAAGATGAGGATATATATATTTCACCTGGAAAGTAAGATGCCGAGTCGGGAGTCATTGCTGTTGTTTCTCCTATAAGATTGGCTTCCACGATCGATTGGGCAAACCATATCCGGTTGTCGATGCTGAACGGACCGCAAAATCCGTTTACCCATTTATCTTGTTGCGGTATGGTAAATCCCATCCACGAACCTGCATCGGTAAAACATCCTGCGCGATGAATGGTTGAATCGGGTGTCAGCGCAATATTCAGGATATTGCTGAATTCATATCGGTTTCTTTCCTGAGCCATATTCTGTCGGGAACCTGTGGTGCAGGCTGAAATGCCGGCAGCCAGTCCCAGAAGCAAAACCTTTATTGTATTTTTTTTCATTGTTGATTGATGTTTTTAAGTATGTAAACCAAAAACGCTTCTTTTAGAAGAATCTCTTATGAGCCTGTGAGGCTGCATCCATTTCCTTATCCAGAGGTTGAATGGTGAAGCTGTACTGCCATGCATGAGGAGTTATTGTATATTCAGGATGTACCTGTGCTCCCCAAGTGTTATCGCCACCTACTCCCATTTGCATGTGATCGATGTTCAGCCATACCAGATCTTGTTTTTCTATGCTTCCTCCATGATGACGCTCTACGCTGAATGGGCGATAGCCGATGTCTTCAAGTGGGAAGTTCCATGCACTGATACTCAAAGGTTCTTCTCCGGTGACAAGCAGACCTTCTCCTGACTGGTTACGTAATGCTACCCAGCGTACATCACATTTGTTTGCTGTTTCCTGTGCACGTACATACGGATGATACTGTTCCCATACGCTAGCAGTGTAGACACCTATTGCAGCACTGTTCTTACGGTCGGCATAGTTTTCATGTGGGCCGCGTCCGAGCCATGTCATCATTTCATAATCGGCAGGCAAAATCATACGCATACCCAGACGAGGCATTTCTGGTAATTGTTTTTGCCCAGGGATAAATGACATGGTAACTTTCACTGCACCGTCAGAGCGGATTATATAATTAATATTAAGGTCGGCATCTTGCTTTTCCATGCGGTATGTAGCAGTGACAATGGCCTGACGTTTGTCGCTCCTTTCATTTAATTTCAAGTCTTTCAGTTTCGCATCCTTACCTGCTTCTTTCCAGATTCTGCAACGTTCGGGAGTGCCATTGGCTACGTCATTATCTGTCAATCCACGCCAGAAGTTAGCTTGCAGACCTTCTTTTATGAGATTCTTTCCGTTATATTCTAAAGCCGTCATTTCTCCGTCGGCTGTGGAGAAGCTGATACGGAAGTTAGTTCCACTCAGACTGATGCTTTCCGGAGTACGTTCCGATCTTAGTGAACCGTCAATTGGCTCTATGTTTTGAGCTATTTGCTCTACAGGCAGTTGCCACTGTTCCATTGCAGCTATATGTCCTGCCGGAATCATAGGAGCATCCTGGCGGGTAATTGCTTCCAGTTTCAAGAAATATTCTTTTTCACTTGCGGCAATAGTCTGCATAGGAAGTACGATCTCCCGGCTTTGTCGTGCCGGTATCTGTGGAAAATCCATCACTCCCTGCTGAATGCTTTTACCGTCAGCTTCTATTGTCCAGCGCAACTGATAACCGGATAGGTCGATGAAATCATGCCAGTTAGTGATATTAATCCGATTGGCTGTAAAGGCTACAGGACGGAAGTGAATGTACTGATATACCTTCTTCACTTCATAAATATGCGGATGTAAAGAACGGTCGGCTGCAATCAGTCCATTGGCACAGAAGTTGGAGTCGTTGTGTACTCCTACATAGCCCATATCTCCTCCATACGCCCAGATGTCTTTTCCTTTTTCGTCTTTCTTTGCAAATGTCTGGTCTACCCAGTCCCAGATAAACCCACCTTGTAACTGGTCGTACTTATAGATTAAATCCCAATAATCTTGCAGGTTGCCGACACTGTTTCCCATTGCATGAGCATATTCGCACATAATCATCGGGCGTGCATCGCGCTGATTAATGTGACGACGGAGCGACCAGATGCGGGGATACATCGGGCAATAAATATCCGATTTAGCTTCGTAACCTCCACCTTCGTATTGTACCGGACGGGTAGGATCTGTTTTCTTGGTCCAGTCGTATATTGTTTCGAAATGTTTACCATAACCTGATTCGTTACCTAATGACCATGTAACAATAGCTGTACAGTTGCGGTCGCGCATAACCATACGGCTCATGCGCTGCATGAATGCAGGTTCCCATTCCGGATAATTGGCAAGTGTTCCATCTTTGTGACTCATCATTCCATGGCTCTCGATATTTGCTTCGCCAACCAGATATAGTCCGTACTTGTCGCACAATGCATACCATTGGTAGTGGTCTGGATAATGGCAGTTACGTACAGCGTTTATGTTGAATTGCTTCATCAGCCGGATATCCGTCAACATACTTGCGACATCGATGGAGCGTCCTTTATATGGATCGTGTTCGTGTCGGTTTACTCCTTTGAACAATACGGGTACACCATTAATAAGTTGTTGTCCGTTTTTCATTTCTACAGTGCGGAATCCGAATGGATGTGCAAATGATTCCATCGGTTTTCCTTGCTGGTCGAATGTGTTGACAACCAGTGTGTAAAGATTAGGTGTTTCGGCTGTCCATGCCAAAGCATCCTTAAGTAGTTTTTTGCCAGACAATAATGTGTCGGTGTTGTTTTTTATTTCTTTATCCTGAGTGTAAAGAGCATTACCTTTTGCATCCAGTAATTTGAACTCTACACGCTGACCTTGCTGAGGCTGATTCAGTGTGATATTTACATCAAAATCACCGTCTTTATATTGATTGATCAGTTCGGCCGTGAGTTTGAAGTCTTTTACTCGGCTTTGTGGACGCGCATACAAATAGACATCTCGTTCTATTCCACTATATTTCCAGTAGTCCTGATCTTCCATATAAGATCCGTCACTGTATCTGAATACCTTGACAGCCAGCTTGTTTTTCCCTTTTTTTAATAGCTTGGTTACATTAAAGTGAGCCGGCAGACGGCTGTCTTCGCTGTATCCGGCAAGTTCTCCGTTTACCCAGCAGTAATATGCAGATTCTACCCCTTCGAAGTCGAGGAAAATATCCATTCCGTTCCAGTCTTCGGGTACTGTGAATTCACGGACATAAGCTCCTACCGGATTATAGTCTGCTGGTACATACGGTGGATTGCAAGGGAATGGATAAGATACGTCGGTATAAATGGGGGCATCAAATCCTTGAAGTTCCCAACTGCCTGGTACTTCTATGTTTTTCCATTTGCGTGTGCTGTATCCCGGTTTATGAAAATCGGCAGGACAAGCATCGTTATTCTTGGAGAAAAGAAATTTCCAAGTGCCGTTAAGTGAAACGCGTCGTTCGGTCTTTGAATTTATTTCGAAACGTTGTAAGTCAGGTAATGCCTGCTGTGCCAATGCTGCATCTTCATTGATGAATGGAATGAAGTGTGCATGCATTGCTTCACGGTTTATTTCGTTTATCTGTGGGTTTTGCCAGGGCACATTGTCGGCATTAGCCGGCAATGTAGCTGCAAGGGCAAACATGTATGTTAGATAAAAAAAGTGCTTCTTCATAGAATTTGGTATTTTTCTTAGATGGAACAAAAGAAGGTGACAAGAAATGGTACACTAAAATCGGTTACGAATCCGTGAAAAATGGAAACTACGACAAATTGCTGACCTGCATAACGGGTTATAATAGGCAGGGTAGTATCCATTGTCGTAGCTCCTCCTGCTGATATCGGTGCCAGATTTCCGAACCACCGAACCAGTAGAGGGGCACACAACAAAGTAATTATTTCACGGGTTATGTTAGAAAGTAAAGCAATGGTTCCTAGCTCCGGCCCTTTATATTGCGTAATGAAGATGCTGGATAGTGAATAATAACCAAAGCCCGAACCAACTGCCATACAGTCGGCGGCACTCCGGTGGGGAAGAATGAGGCTCACCAGTGCAGCTGCCGATATGGTTCCCAGTATAGTAGCAACAGGCAGGAAGATCAGCCTTGGATTCAGCGAACGGAAATTTCTCAAGGTCTGTGGATCGTTTCCGATACTTAGGCCTACACTGAACATCAATGCACATAAGGCATAGAAGCTGATATTGCTTTGTGCTACGTCGAAAGGGATGAGATGAAAAGCCCCGCATAATGTTCCAAGAACAAAAAATCCGACAATGATCAAACTGCCTTTCATGCTTTTCCTCCTTTCTTTTTATACAGGAGATACCATAGCCCCCAAGCGAAGATACAACTTCCCAATACGCATGCCAGCGTAATGGTAAAGGCTTCTACTCCTAAAGTTGCAAGTCCTTCTACTATCTGACGATTTCCTCCTACTTCTACTCCTAATAAAAAAAGGAGTACCCAGATTAGTGATGTTATGACTTTATTTATCCACGAAAATTCTTGGCGACGGAGCAGGAAACCTATTGCCATACCTCCTAACATTAATCCGATAACAGTAAACATATTCTTTTTTGTAATCTTTTTTGTGGGCAAAAGTAAAGAAAAGGGTTCGGAAGAGCAACATCTTCCGAACCGGAAGATTTCTTTATTTTACTTCAGGATTTGCGTCAATCTCCCATTTAGGTATTGGGTAGAACAACTTGCTTTCATCGAATCCTGTGCGGCCTGCCTTTTGTAATGCAGACGCTGTCTTTCCCCACCGGCGTAAATCATACCAGCGGTAACTTTCCAATGGGAATTCAAGAATGCGTTCATGTTCTATCTGATCGCGTACCTCTTGCTGGGTTGTACCTTCCATCGGAGGCATATTACCATGTACACTTCTAATTTCATTGATAATAGGAATAGCCTGTTCTGGATGGTTTTGTTCGTTTAATACTTCAGCTTTCATGAGCAATACATTCACATAGCGCATCAATGGAATGTTTATAGCGCATGCTTCTTGCATCTCTTCAAGTGTCGGAGAGGTAAATCTACGGAATACCGGTTTATTCTCACCTCCAAACAATTCGTCATATTCTTTTCCCATAACTCTTCCTGTTCCGTCGTTGAAGTAGTCGCACTGGAAGTAGATTGTGTTGTACAGACGTTCGTCATAGCGTCCGTCGTTCAACTTACCTTCTTTCATATATTCTTCCATCAGCATGTTGCTAGGCAGAATTTCATCATATCCGTTCAACTCTTTCGCGCCAATCCATTGGTTCAGGTAAGAATAGTGCACAGAACCATTTGCTTCACTCTTGCTGTACTGTACTTCGAATATAGATTCAGAACAGTTTTTGTTTGTTCCGTTAAACATTCCTATCAGGTTTTCTCCGCTTACTAGTGAATATCCTTTTACATTGTTCAGCGCTGTAAGAGCTTTGTCCAGATAAGTGCTTTTCTTTTCTGGTTCTTCGTATGCACGAGTCAGATAGGCAAAACCGATATAAGCATAAGCAGTACCGCTGGTAGCACGTCCTAATTCATTTTCGTTCCGGCTTTCCGGCAGTTGGGCTGCGTAGTTTTCCAGTTCTTCCAGAATGAAATCCCAGCAGGCTGTACGTTCGGATAACGGACGGTTCAATTGAGAAGACTCTTTAATGTATTCGTTGCGGATGATGATTTTCTCCCAGTTGAGCAATAACATCATATGATAATATCCTCTCAGAAAATGTGCTTCGTTAAGAAGTTCGTTACGCTTGTTCTCATCCAGATTCGGGATATTCGGAACATTGGCTAATACCTGGTTGGCAAAGTTGATTCCTCTGTATAAATCCTGATAATAATAAGAGAACTGAGTATTACCATTGGTATAGTTGAAATAATAAAGTGCTACCCACTGGTCGTAGTTACCGGCATCACTACCTAAATTGACAATGTCTGCACGGTATTCTTCGGTTGGCCATCGCACTTCACTAGTTGCATATGTATCACCATGATAGAGTTGTGAATAGGCTGCTGCCAGTCCAGCTTGTGCATCCTGTTCATTTCTCCAGTAATTGTCTGTTGTCAGTTCGTCCGGTGATTCTACGGTCAGGAAGTCCTCGCATGAAGTAGATGACAGGGCGAGGCATATTATACTTGCTAAATAAAATATCTTTTTCATATTCTTAATGCTGAGTTTGTATGTATTAGAATGTTAATTGCGCTCCTACTGTAAATGAACGGGTAAATGGGAAAATGTAACTGTCAATACCTGTATCCAGAGGACTGCTTCTTGAGAATTCAGGATCTGTTCCAGAATACTTCGTGATAGTAAACAGATTTTCACCGCTGATATAGAAACGTAATTTTTCGATATATGCCTTCTTCAGGATATTTGTCGGCAAGGTGTATCCGAGCTGAGCCTGACGCAAGCGGACAAAGTTTCCGTTTTCGAGGAAACGGTCAGATTCACGTGCGTTTCTGTTAGGATCGTTCAGCACGGCACGAGGCATGTCTGTATCCGTATTTGTCGGTGTCCATGCATCTAACACGCTGGTCAGCATTTGTCCCGGTGTCTGCATGCTTTCGTAGAAATATCGGTTACCGTTGAACAGCTTATGTCCCCATGCGCTTCCAAATAAAAGGCTCAGGTCAAATCCTTTATAACTTGCGGTCAGGTTCAGGTTGGCTTCTACTTTAGGAATACCGGTTCCACAATATTCACGGTCGTTTTCGTCCAATACTCCATCACCATTGATATCCTTGAAACGGATATCACCGGCTTTAGCATTAGGTTGAAGTCTTTCACCATTGGCATTTACATATGCAGCTGCTTCAGCATCACTCTGGAAAATACCGTCTGTGCGATATAAGTAGAAGGCACTGATAGGCTTACCTTCTGTTGCATAAGCAGGTGTATAGTCGGTTCCATATACCAGACCTGTACAGTAAAGAGCCTGACCTTTATCTGCAAGGCTGATTACTTCATTATGAGTTGTACTAAGGTTGAATCCGATGCCATATTCAAAGTCTTTAATGCGGTCGTTCCAGTTCAATTCTAATTCGAATCCTCTGTTTCTGATTTTGCCGACATTTAAAATCGGATTTTGATATCCGGCAGACGGAGAAAGTTTTTTGGTAATCAGCAAATCTTCAGTCTGGTTGATATAGTAGTTGATGCTACCAGTCAGACGGTTATTGAACATAGCGTAGTCGAATCCGATATTCTTGGTATCTGTTGTTTCCCATTTCAAGTCGTTACGCTCCATGTTCCATGCAACAGCACCTGCCCATGGGTTGCTTCCACTACCTTGTACGTAACCTCCGTAATAAGTATTGTAAGAAGATATCAATGCCTGGAAATCGTAATATCCTAATGCATTTTCATTACCCAGACGTCCCCAGCTGACGCGGAACTTCAAGTTATTGATAAATGTATTCTTCGGGAAGAATTTTTCTTCACTGATGCGCCAGCCTAATGCTATAGATGGGAAACATCCCCAACGGTTGTTCTTTCCGAATTTTGAAGAACCGTCGTAACGCATGGTTGCCTGAATCAGATAGCGATTGTCAAAGTTATAGTTGATACGTCCGAAGAAAGAGGCACGGTTATATTCGTATTTTGTTCCTTCTCCTGTATATGTACCACCTTTTCCTGCATCGATCGTGTCGAAACTAGGATCCAGGAATCCTGAAGGTTCGTTGGTGCTGACCAAATTACCGTTTTTATCTACTGTATATCTGGTTGCAAATCCTTCTACTGCAACACCATTTGAAGTGTTTTTTGTAGAAGTGATAGAAGAACCTATCATGGCGTTCAGGCTGTGTTTGCCAAATTCCTTGTTGAAGTTTAAAATGTTGTCTATAGTCTGTTCTTCCCAGTAATAAGTAGATTCACTGTTGTAAGGATATAAGTGTGTTTGCTGTGCATTTGAAATGTAATCAGGATAATGTAAAGTGTAACGGTAATGTTTACCACGATAAGCGTAGCTGGTTTTGAAATTCAACCATGAAGTGATTTTAATACCTAAAGAAACATTTGCGGTAGTGCTGAATGTTTTTTCTGCTTCATCCTGATAGTAATAGTCTGCCATCGGGTTATTGTTCGAAGGTAATCCCTGAGAGGCTGTCAGTCCGAAACCATATTTTTCATTTTCATCGTATACCGGAACAAGCGGTGAAATGTTGTAGACTTCTTTCAATGAATAAGTCGGCTGATGACTTTTTGTATAGCGGAAGCCTAAGTTAGCATCCAGATCAAAGATGTATTTACTCATGTGGAGTTTCATACGCGCATTATCCTGACGGAAATCGTTTCCGAGGAAGATACCTTTATCGTCAGCATGATTATATGATACAGAGTATTGAGCTGTTTCTCCACCTCCACGTACACTGAACATGTAGTTTTGTGAAAGACCGTTGCGCATCATTTCATCTTGCCAGTTAGTGTCTACACCTGTGTCGGTTGTACAGTAAGCAGGAATTTCGTCTTCACGTCCTGCATTGATATACATTTGTTTGATAGTAGACTTATATTGTTCTGCGTTTAAGAACTCCATACGTTTGGCTACGGTAGTCATACTCAGATAAGTGTTGAAATCAATGTGTGTTTCACCTTTTTTACCGTTCTTGGTTGTGATAATGACTACACCGTTTGCTGCTACAGAACCATAGATGGCAGCTGCTGCACCGTCTTTCAGTACTTCCATAGATTGAATATCGACAGGGTTTACACTGTTGATATCACCGGGGAATCCATCAATAATGTAGAGAGGTTCATTATCGCCGAATGATTTGACACCACGAATCTTAACAGAAACTCCAGCTCCTGCATTACCTCCCGACTTCATGATATTGACTCCGGCAATCTTTCCCTGCAGCGCTTCTGCCGGATTGGTAGTCGTACGCTTAGTCAGTTCGTCAACATCTACTGATGAAATAGCTCCGGTCATGTCGCTTTTCTTCATTGTACCATAACCTACTACGACTACTTCGTCTAATACTTCTGTATCTTCTTTAAGTGTAATTTTAAAATTGCGTTGATTATTTACTGCGATTTCCTGAGTTTGGAAACCTACATAAGAAATAACAAGAGTACCTTTAGGAGACACGCTTAATTCAAAGTTACCATCCATGTCGGTAATGACTCCATTGGTTGTTCCTTTTTCTAATACGCTGGCACCGATAACTGTCATGCCTGATGCATCGAGTACCGTTCCTTTCACTTGGATTGCTTGTGCAAATCCTGACATCGGAATTGATAAAGCTAGCAGAAATATTAACTGCCATACTTTAGATACAACATCTTTTTTCATTTGTGTTTTTTGTTTATGTTAAGGTTAGTCAACTGATTTTTTCGATATCCAAATGTATTCAAAATGCCATTGAAGTGAATATGTTTTGTTGTTACAAAGTATCTACATAAGGGATTTTTACGCTTGTTTTATGTCTACTTGTGCTATTCTAATATGTTGATTATTAATAATGTGTGCTTTACGTATATATCTACAAAAGAGCATTTTGATACTGTCACGGAAAATAGTCGTAGAAACATCCTTTTTCTTGCTGTTCAGATTACTCTTCCTGTTGTTTTAATTTGTTTAAGAATGTAAAAATCCCGGCAATAGTTACACAATAACCATTGCCGGGATTTTTATCAGATAAGTTTATTTTGAGATTTACTTAGATAGACTGGATATAAGCGATAAGATCTTCTTCGGAGGATAAGCCTAATGCCTTACGCAATCGATAACGATTCATGTTGATAGTCTTTGGTGTGTTTCCTGTTAGCATAGCTATTTCTTTGGTCGACAGATTGACACGTAATAGACTTGCCAAATGCTTTTCTCCCTGTGTCAAATTAGGATGACGTTCGGTAAGGTGAGCAAGAAATTCTTTCATTTTTTCGTCTATTGTCTGTAGTGTCATGCTGTTGTTCTTGTTGGTGGTTTGATATTGGCTGATAAATGCATTGATCTTTTTTAGGTGAGGGATTAATTCTTGCTTTTCCATCCGATAACCTTGGCGCACCTGCTCTTGTATCTTGTCCAGAAGTTCATTACGACTTTGCAAGAATACAGCAAAGTTTGTTGTTTCTTGTTTGCTGGTTTCAAGTGCATGTTGTACATTTTCCAACTCTGCCTTTTGTCTTTGCATTTTGAGTTTGGCTATTTCATGTTCAGATTGTTCTATCCGGTATTGGGCATTAAGTAGCTGGATTTTCTTTTTACGTTTAAATCGCTGGTGCAGTAGAAAGCCGATTATGGCCACTAATGCAGCAACAATCAGAATTGTGATGATATTGCGTCGGAGTAATCTGATTTTATACTCTTGTTGCTGTAACTCTTCTTTCTGCTGTTGCGCCAGGAGCTTTTCCTGCGCAATGCGCTGTTCTACGGTGCGAAGTTTGTTTTCACTTTGTATTTCTTTACTTAAAGCATACAGTGAAGTTTGTTTTTCATAAGCAGTCCGATAGTCACCTATGGCACTATATACTAATGCCGAATATTCGTAATTGTCACATATAACTCCTTTGGCTCCTATATTTAAGGCCAGTTGATAGGCTTTCTCTAGTGCAGCAATAGCTTGTGGATATTTATGAGCATAATAATAAAGTTTTCCTAGATTATTATAGTTTTCTCCCAATGACCATGTAGCATTCAGGTGTTTGTTGATAATGATTGCTTCATTTATCCATTCCAGCTGTTCTTCTATATTACCTTCGAACAAACATAAATTGTTTAGATTACTGGCTATACTTTTAAGATTCTTTGAGGATCGGTTAATGGCCAATGCTTGTTTTAAGAAACGTTCCGCTTGTTGAAATTCATTAATATAGGTATGTATAATACCACGGTTGTTATAGCATAAAGCTAAATTAAGGGAATCGTTTTCCGTTTTAAACAGTGAAATGGCTTTATCGCTTAGATTGATTGCTTTAGTATAATCTCCCAAGTTGCAGTATCCTACACTCATTAAATTATAGATATGGCCTTTCAAGTCATTCTCATTTTTGGAAACTAATGCATCTGCTTCGTATAAAGCTTGAATACATCCGTCGAAATCTCCAAGTAATTTTTCAGCTTGTGCATAAATATAGAGTGCTTGTGATTGTTGAGAAGACGAGGTTGCCATTGCTCGTGCCTTTGTTGCATAATATGCCGCTTGTTGCGGGTTCGTATACAATTCTTTCTCAGCCTTGTCTAAGAAACTGTTGACATCAGTATCTGTTGTCTGGGCATGGATGAATTGGGGGAGAAAAAGGAACAATAATCCTATTATATAAAAGCTGATGTTTTTCATTTTTGTTTTTTGATTTTTACAAAGTTATAAAAACTCTTATAATCATAAAAAAAAGATATGAAAAACAGAATATTAACAATCATAGTAGATAACTTATTGATAACTTAGAAATAAAATAGATACGTAATTCCTTCAAAAAGCCGTACCTTTGCACCCCGAAAATAAAACGATGTATATGTTATTGCCTTATTTGCATAAAGACCTGATTGAAGCCGGATGTGATGAAGCCGGACGTGGTTGTCTGGCTGGAGCCGTGTATGCGGCAGCAGTAATCCTGCCTTCCGATTATGAGAACCAGCAGCTGAACGATTCCAAAAAGCTTACAGAGCATCAGCGATATGCACTTCGAGAAGTGATAGAAAGGGATGCAATAGCATGGGCTGTAGGGGTAGTGACACCTCAGGAAATCGATAAAATAAACATTCTGAATGCTTCTTTTCTGGCAATGCATCGTGCGATAGACCAGTTGAAGGTACGTCCGCAACATTTGCTGATTGACGGAAACCGATTCAATAAATACGAGGATCTTCCTCACACGACTGTAGTTAAGGGAGATGGTAAGTATCTGTCGATTGCGGCTGCTTCTATTTTGGCAAAAACTTATCGTGACGACTATATGAACCGGCTTGCAGAAGAGTATCCTTTATATGATTGGCAGAAGAATAAAGGTTATCCGACAAAGAAGCATCGGGAAGCGATTGCCCGTTATGGGACCACTCCTTACCACCGGATGACATATAATTTACTGGGAGACGGACAACTCTCCTTCGATTTTTAAAAAGAGAAACGGTTATATTAACCAGTATTTATTAACAGCCTGTTGAAAACTCTGAAGTTATCAACAGGCTGTTAATAATTTGTAGTGATGTAATAGAGGTGAAACACCTTTGTCGTCCTATATTAAACGTACTGTCGTATATTCTTAAAATGGTTTCCGTTATTTTGCCCAAACAATAAATCAGATGATAAGTATATGAAAAAAATGTATAGACAATGGTTGGGTATAGCGGCTCTGCTTTGCCACATTACGATGCAAGCTGCCGGAAATAAGGCGGTAGTAACAGGTACTGTGAAAGATACTCAAGGCAATCCGATTGCAGGAGTCGTTGTAACAGATGGAAAGAATGTGACAGCTACTGATAGACAAGGTATATATATGTTGGATACTGATCCGTTCCGTCAGCCAATGGTTTATATTTCTACTCCTGCTGATTATGTTCTTCCCGAGAAGGAAGGAGTGGCTGATGGCTTTTATCACTATCAGGATACTTCAAAAGTGGAGAATCGTTGTGATTTTATTCTTCAGAAACGTAGTAAACAGACCGATGATTTTGTATTTATTCCTATTTCAGATCCTCAGGCTAAAAATGAAGCGCAGTTGGATAGATTCCGTAAGGAAACCATTCCCGATTTGATTCATACTGCCGATTCTCTGAAATCCTTAGAAGTTGTAGGTATGGGATTGGGCGATCTGGTATGGGATGCTATGGATTTGTATGCTCCTTACCGGAAAATTGTATCCAACTTGGGATTGACTATGTTTCAGGTTATGGGTAACCATGATTTCAATTTACTGTATTCGGATATGGAACGTACGGCAGATCCTGGAAACGGATATGGAGAGAAGAACTATTATGAGATATTCGGACCAACAAATTATTCTTTCAATATAGGTAAGGTACACGTCATAGCAATGAAGAGTACAGATTACGAAGGAAAGAAAAAGTATGTAGAACGTTTTACCGAAGAGCAGCTTGAATGGTTGAAAAAAGATTTAAGTTATGTACCAGAAGGAACAACTGTCTTTTTGAATATTCATGCTCCGGTAGCGAATACGACGGTTGAAGGGGGTGATAATGTAAGAAATGCCAATGCCTTATTCCGTATCTTACGACCTTATAAAGTTCATATCTTTTCAGGGCATACACATTATTATGAAAATACACTGCCTGCTGCCGGAATCTATGAGCATAATATCGGGGCTGCGTGTGGAGCCTGGTGGGCAGGCCATGTCAACCGCTGTGGAGCACCAAACGGTTATCTGGTTGTAACAGTGAAAGGTGATGATGTGAAATGGCGTTATAAGGCAACCGGACGTCCGGCCGACTACCAGTTCCGTGTATATAAGCCTGGCGAATTTGAAACTCAGAAACAATATGTCGTTGCCAATATTTGGGATTGGGATATAGCCTATACTGTAAACTGGTATGAAGACGGAGTGCTGAAAGGTGCCATGCAGCAATTCGATGACGAAGACCAGGACTATCTGACAATGAAGAAGGGCAAGCGTACTGGCTATCATACCCGTCATTTGTTCCGGGCATGTCCTTCTAAACAAGCAAAAAAAATAAAAATTGAAGTAAAGAATCGATTTGGTGAAATCTTTATACAGGAAGTAGAATTGTAGAAATACCTGTTTTTTATTTTGATTATTCCCCCTCTCAGTCTGTGTGAAGATAGAAAGGGGGATTTGTTTTTATTGACGGTTCTGTTTATCAGGGGATATATTCAGTTGGGACGATACATAAAAAGAGTGAAAACTTATGCTTAATACGAGGGATATTTTGTATTTTTGCATGTTGTAAAGCATACACTCGATATATCAACTTTTAAACAAAATAATATTATGGCTAAGAAAGCTCTTTTAATGATTCTTGATGGTTGGGGATGTGGCGACCACAAGAAAGATGATGTGATCTTTAACACTCCTACTCCGTATTGGGACAGTTTGCTGGCAGAATATCCTCATTCACAGTTGCAGGCTAGCGGTGAAAATGTTGGTTTGCCTGATGGCCAGATGGGTAACTCTGAAGTAGGTCACTTGAACATCGGTGCAGGACGTATCGTTTATCAGGACTTGGTGAAGATCAATCGTGCTTGTGCCGACGGTAGCATCATGCAAAACAAAGAAGTTGTTTCAGCCTTCTCATATGCTAAGGAACATGGAAAGAATATCCATTTCATGGGATTGACTTCAAATGGTGGTGTACACTCTTCACTGGATCACTTGTTCAAATTGTGCGACATTGCTAAAGAATACGGACTGGAAAATACATTTATCCACTGCTTCATGGATGGTCGTGATACAGACCCGAAGAGTGGTAAAGGATTTATCGAAGAACTGACAGCTCATTGTGCACAGTCTGCTGGTAAGATTGCTTCTATTGTTGGTCGTTTCTATGCAATGGACCGTGACAAACGTTGGGAACGTGTAAAAGAAGCTTACGACCTGTTGGTAAACGGTACTGGAAAGAAAGCTACTGATATGGTTCAAGCTATGCAGGAATCTTACGACGAAGGTGTAACTGATGAATTTATCAAACCTATCGTTAATGCAAACTTCGATGGTACTATCAAGGAAGGTGATGTAGTTATCTTCTTCAACTATCGTAACGACCGTGCAAAGGAATTGACTATTGTATTGACTCAGCAGGATATGCCTGAAGCAGGTATGAAGACTATTCCGGGATTGCAGTATTACTGTATGACTCCGTATGATGCATCTTTCAAGGGTGTTCATATCCTGTTCGATAAGGAAAATGTACAGAATACATTGGGCGAATATCTGGCTGCCAATGGAAAGACTCAGCTCCACATTGCTGAAACAGAAAAATATGCTCACGTAACATTCTTCTTCAACGGTGGACGTGAAACTCCGTACGATAACGAAGATCGTATCTTGGTTCCGAGCCCGAAAGTTGCTACTTACGACTTGAAACCTGAAATGAGTGCTTACGAAGTGAAAGATAAACTGGTTGAAGCTATCAATACTCAGAAGTACGATTTCATCGTGGTAAACTATGCTAACGGTGATATGGTAGGACATACTGGTATTTATGAAGCTATCGAAAAAGCTGTAAAAGCCATTGACGACTGCGTGAAAGATACTGTAGAAGCTGCCAAAGCTAATGATTATGAAGTTATCATCATTGCTGACCACGGTAATGCAGACCATGCACTGAATGAAGATGGAACTCCAAATACAGCACACTCTTTGAATCCGGTTCCGTTTGTTTATGTAACTGCAAACAAGGATGCTAAAGTAGAAAATGGTGTACTTGCTGATGTTGCTCCTTCTATTCTGCACATCATGGGAATGCCTCAGCCAGCCGAAATGTCAGGTAAAGATTTGATTAAGTAATAAAATACTTTTTATATCAAAAGGGAATAATCCAGTGCGGTTATTCCCTTTTTTTGATTGATACAGCTATATGTTCTTTTCTCAGCTCAGGCTTTCAGAGCCTTTTTTCGTGTCTGTTTTCTTTGTTGTACGACAAAACTCCTTACAATAATCTTTTCTAATACAATAAAATTCCATAATTTTATACTTTGAAAATAGGAGCAATTGTTTTGCCTGTTATACTGATATTGCCAGTTTTGATAGCTTTATGACTTTAGTAATTAACAGGTTACTCCAATCTTAAATCGAACTTATATAAATATGCTATGACGAATCGACAATTGAATTTTGAGAATATTCATAGAGTAGAAAATCTTACATACGAACCTCTGGAAAAGAAATACATCAACGTGCAGGTCGTAGGAACTGTATTGACGTATATCGGTATGATGCTTCTTGTGCTGTTCATCCTTTTGGTAGAAAAATTATCCTATCGTACTTTCATTGTTGCCGGTATGGAAGGTTTGCTGCTTTGTTCAGCTATTATCAATCTGATTCTTCTACCCAAGGCATATGCCTATAAAGGGTTTGCTTTCCGTGAGCACGATATCACCTACCGGTCCGGACTCTTTTTCCCTACTATTGTGACGATTCCTTTGTGTAAGGTACAGCAAGTGAGTATACAGCAGAATCCTATCAGCAAGATTTTTGGTCTGTATTCGATTGCTATAGTCAACGGAGCACAGTTTGAGGCTGAAACAGTTATCCCGGGACTGACGAAAGCGAGAGCAGACGAAATGAAAACAATCATAATGGAGTACATACAACATGGAACGATCTGACTTCTCTGTACCGCGCAGAATGAGTAAGAGTGCCTTTATCATCCTGTTGGTAAAGGAATTATTGAGTTATGCCGGTCCATTTCTTATTTGGGCTATTATCAAGCTGTTCAATTCCGGCAGGCAGCGTTCCCTTATGGAAACAATGGAGATGTTGTTGTTTCTGTTTATCTGTTATCTGGTATTCTCTGTAGTGACGGCATTTATCAGTTATTACTACAAGAAGTATTATATTAAAAACGGAAATCTGATTTTTATTTACGGATTTCTTAAGAAAGAAACAGTCATACCGTTGCAAAAAATACAGTCGTTGAGAACCCGACGAGGCTTTATGTACCGTCTGCTCGACATGAAAGGTGTTTCGTTCGATACACTTGCGTCCAAAGCAGCGGAAGTAGAACTCATTTTGGATTATAAGGACTGGGACGCCCTGATTGAAAGGATCGAACAGCAGGAACAAATGCCGGAGGAGGATAAACAGCCGACGGAAGAGAATTGTGTAATCCGAGAAGCAAAGCCTGTTGCTAATAAATACACGCTGAAACTGAGTAATCTGAATCTGATAAAAGGGGCCTTCTGTCAGAATCATTTCCGGGGAATGATTGTGTTGCTGGGTATTCTGTTTACATTTTACGATAAAGTACTTTCAGCAAGCGATAGAATATTGAATCTCTTCATCGATTATGTCAATGAACATGCCGATTATGCTTCTTTGTCGGTAACGGTATTTGTCATATGTATTATCGTATTATATCTTGTCATAATGATATTATGGATTGTGAACGTATTTATGCAGTATTACAATATGGAGGTACAGATAGACAAAGCTCAGTTATCTTTCGAGAGTGGTTTGTTTACTCGTTTCAGTAGTCGGTTTTCGTACGATAAGGTTTGTACAGTTTACGTAAAACAAAATATTATAGAAAAATACCTGGGCTGTTGTACGATTATGCTGAAGCAAGCCTTCAATGCAACCCAAAAAGATAATGAGAGTGATGTGAAAATATACGGATCGAACACTTCCGAACATTTTCTGAACTGGTGGCTAGGCAAAGATTATGTGTCTTCGCAGAGTATAATATCTGCGAAATCCGGTAAAGGGGTTATAGGGTATACTGTCAGGTTTGATATCCCTGTTTCGCTGATTGTCTGCATTGTATTATATTATTACGAATTATACTCATGGCTGGCAGTACCTGTGGTATATATGCTCATATCTTTAGTAAAAGGAATTCTGGCTGCTTACAGAAGCAGCATCACCTTAAAAGAGGATTATCTTGAAATAAACAACGGTAAGTTGGCCGATGTCAGAAACTACATTAAATATACGAATGTTGAGTTTGTAAGTCTTAAACAAACGCCATTCACTCCTTTCTTTCATCGGGTAAATCTTATTATTTCTACAAATGGAACTTCATTCAAAGTGAGAAGTCTGAAAGAGGCAGAAGCAAGGGATGTGTATGAGCTCCTGATAAATAATAGTGTGGAACAAGAAAAGAGTAATAGGAACTTGAAATGATAAATAAGGTGAGTCTGATATAAAATCAGGAAACTGTAAGTAGATTCCTACTGACAGATCTTGCATTTTACATCAGACTCACTTTAATATTAGCAAATACCTTTTATTCTGTCTTCAAAGGCAGAAAGGGCAGCCTTAGCTCCTTCACCCATCGATATGATAATTTGTTTATATGCTACGTCGGACACGTCGCCGGCTGCATAAACACCAGGTATAGCTGTACGACAATTTCTGTCGGTTAAGATTTCTCCCATGCGGTTGGTATCCAGCTCTCCGGCGAAAGGCTGGCTGTTTGCTGCGAGCCCGATCTGAACAAAAACACCATCAAGCGGTAATATGCTTTCTGTTTCATCCAAGCGGTTCTTGATGCGCAACGCAGTCATAGCCTCTCCGTTGCCTTGTACTTCGAGGGTCTGTACCGAAGTAGAAACCTCGACATTCTCCAGTGAACGTAATTTATCCTGCAACACTTGGTCGGCCTTCAGTGTATCCATAAATTCCAGCACGGTCACTTTTGCACAGATACCTGCCAGGTCGATAGCCGCTTCTACTCCGGAATTTCCTCCACCGATTACGGCTACATGTTTTCCTTTGTAGAAAGGACCGTCACAATGCGGACAGAAGGCTACTCCACGACCGATATATTCGCTTTCTCCCGGTACATTCAGTTTACGCCAGGAAGCTCCGGTAGCGATAATTAGAGCGGGTGCAAGAAATTTTTCTCCACCTTTAACGGTCAATTGCTTATCACTGCCCTGCAAGGAGAATGATTCTATCTGGCGATTGTCACATATTGTGATGTTTTCATAATGCGACAGATGGGTCCGTAAATCGGAAGATAGGTTTTTCCCAGTGGTGTAAGGAATGGAAATTACGTTTTCGATTCCTACTGTTTCGTTTACCTGACCTCCTATGCGTCCGGCAACCAGTCCGACCTTCAGCCCTTTTCGTGCTGAATAAATGGCAGCAGAAACACCGGCGGGGCCTCCTCCTGCAACCAATATATCAAAGTGTCGCTCTTCTGTTGTAGGTTGAGAAGAAGAGTCAGTTCCCATTTTACTTTCCAACTTATCCAGTAGTTCTCCCAGGTTACTGCGTCCTACATGTATGGATTCTCCATTCAACCAGACAGAAGGAACTGCCTGAATCTTGAGTTGTTGAACCTCATTTTCATGTAATGCCCCGTCTACGATACGGTGTGAGAGCCGAGAGTTAAGCAGCGTCATTACATTGATCGCTTGTACTACGTCCGGACAGTTTGTACAAGAAAGTGACATATAAGTTGTTACCGTAGCATTTCCTTGCAGACATTCAATTCTCCGTCGGGTAGCATCGTCGGGAAGATTTTTCCCTTTGCCATCAGCATTCAGCACTGCGAGCAGCAGTGAACTGAATTCGTGTCCGTTGGGCACTGCCTGAAAACAGATACGCAAGTCTTCTCCATTTCTTAAAATCCGGAACTCCAGTCCTTCGCTTTCGTGGACGGTACACGATATTTTATCCGAACACGATGCTGTATCTTCGAGTAACTCAATCAGTTCATTGCGGCTCTCATGCTGAGGATGTACTGCAATGTCGAATACATAGTCAGCTTCCAGTCCGGCAAAAATCTGTCTTAGTTGTTCTTTAAACGCTGTATCCAACATAAACAGTCCTCCCTTTCATTATCAGATTTTACCTACCAGATCGATACTTGGCTTCAATGTTTCCTTACCTTTTTTCCACTTAGCAGGACATACTTCACCGTCGTGAGAAGCTACAAACTGAGCTGCTTCTACCTTTCTCAATAGTTCATCAGCATTTCGTCCGATACTGTTGTCTTGTATTTCTACTAATTTGATAAGGCCTTCCGGATTCACAACAAATGTACCTCTGTATGCCATTCCATCTTCTTCAATCATTACTCCAAATGCACGTGATAAAGCTCCTGTCGGATCGGCAAGCATCGGATACTGTATTTTACGGATACTTTCGGATGCATCATGCCATGCCTTATGTACGAAGTGTGAATCGGTACTTACAGAATAGACTTCCACACCCATTGCTTTAAACTGTTCGTATTTCTCTGCCATATCTACCAGCTCGGTCGGGCAAACAAAGGTAAAATCGGCGGGATAGAAAAAGAAAATAGCCCATTTACCTTTGATGTCTTCGTTTGATACTGTAATGAACTGACCATTGTGAAAAGCCTGTACCTTAAATTCAGGTACTCTAGAGTTGATAATTGTAGTCATAATTTATATGTTTTTAGTTTTTGGTTGATTGTTTTTAAATTTGTAATTATTACAATGCAAAGGTACGCTTCTCTTACCGTACGGGCAATACCTACTTTTAGGTATATTTCTTTGTTGAAAAATCTTGGTTGTAACTGTTATAATTCTGCTATTTGCTTCTTTACCATACTTTTTTGTAATTTTGCAGCATTAATGACTAACCGATATAGATAAAAAGAAAATGGTACAGATAGATGATGTAATAGTCAGTTTGGATGTGTTTCGTGAGAAGTTTGTTTGTAATCTCGATGCTTGTAAGGGAGAGTGCTGCATTGAAGGAGATGCTGGTGCTCCTGTAGAGCTGGAAGAAGTAGAAAAGCTGGAAGAGGTACTTCCTGTTATATGGGACGAACTTTCTCCGGAAGCTCGTGCGGTAATCGATAAGCAGGGAGTCGTCTATACCGATTCGGAGGGAGATCTGGTTACTTCTATCGTGAATGGCAAAGACTGTGTGTTTACTTGTTACGATGATAAAGGCTATTGTTATTGTGCAATAGAGAAAGCCTATCGTGAAGGCCGCTGTAATTTTTACAAGCCAGTATCGTGTCATCTATATCCTATTCGTGTAGGCGATTACGGACCTTATAAGGCAGTGAATTATCATCGCTGGGATGTATGCAAGGCTGCGGTTTTATTGGGAAAGAAAGAAAATGTACCGGTTTACAAGTTCTTGAAAGAACCATTGATAAGAAAATTTGGCGAAGCATGGTATGCCGAATTGGAGAATGTCGCTGAAGAATTGGAAAAGCAGCATATCATTTAATCGGATATAAACAAGGTATAAGAATATTGGAGTGATACGTCCTATTTTCTTACACCTTATTTATATATAAAGAAGTTGGAAAGCTATTTCAGCTTAAATCTTACTTTTTTTACAGGTCTGAGGTAGTATTTTACAGTTCTTCCTGCATCTATTATACGATTGTTGGCAAAGCTGAAAGTAGACTGTGCATTGTTGCATAAGTAACGTGCTCCGTCGCTATATTTAAAGAATGCAAGTCCGTATTCACTGATAAATTCATTCAGTTCACTGACCGATCCCTGGAATTGGTTCCGGAACGCTGTAGCTTCTTCCGTTGTAAACATTCTCCATCCTTCTATGCCGTCTTCTGAATAAGTATTCAGTAGATCCAGAGCATCTGCGGCCAATGTATACCATTGTTCCGGGGCGATGATGATAGCTTCCGCTTCGGTAGAGGAAATACTGGTAGTCTGCCAGACATAAAAATATCCCCATATACTATCTGCACCAGGCATTTCGGATACGATGAATGTGTCATATTCCGTGTCATTGTCACCAGAACTGTCTTCTCCTCCGGTATTTCCTGAATTGCCGTCATCTGTCCCTTCATTATTACCGTCATCTTCTCCCTCATCGGGTAAAATCTCATCGAAGCCGAATTCACAGTCTATTTCCGGTTGCCATCCTTCCGCCTGAAATTCTCCGTCGAGTGTTACTCCACCTTTGTAGTTTCCCGTGAAATGATATGGATAGCCAGCCTTCAGTGTTGCCTGATATGTATAGCCGTAAGCTTCATTTCCTTGTGGAGACTGAAGATTGATAGACAGATGAGTCTGCGAACTTTCGTTAGGGAACACATACGTTGCATCGCTGACCCATTGGCTTCCTTCTTTCCGGCAGGGAATAACACATTGTTGTTTGTCGTTTTTATAATCTCCGTTGAATGAAACAGCAGAGCTTACCGGTGAGACCTTTACTTCGGTAGCTGTTACATCTTGAGGAATACCGTTGAGGGTGAAATTGAGTGAGGCTACTGCATACGAAAGAATGACTGTAATTCGAGTTGATTGAGTGAGGTTTACACTGGCTTTTCCTATTTGCAGAGGCTCTTCCGAGCAGTTGTCTGTCTTGAGACTGATATAACTGTCGGGAATAATCTCCAGCGGATACGAATGATCATTCTCGTTGAGGCCAGATAGCAGGATGAGTGTATACTTTCCTTTAGATATGGAAGAACTGAATTCACTTTCTTCTGTAGGAATCGTTTCACGTACTACACAGTTGTTTTCGTCGTCGAACAGAAAAAGTGAGAGTGGATAATTGATTTTTGCATTGTTACGGCTAGTCACATTTAGCTGTAAGGTGTACCGTGCTTCCGTCTGTTCATCCTGAACTGTTTCATTTTCTTCCGATTCTAGTTTGTATTCTCCACAGGCACATAGCAGGAAGAAGCAGCTTGTCAATAAAATACTTTTTGTTAATTTCATGAGTCCCTTCTACTGTTTTTTCTTTTAGTAACGCTGCTTTTTGAAAAAGTATACGTTCCATTAAAAACTTCTTGAAAAGGTTCTGAAAAAAACATTATCGAGAGGGCTGTAAAATTTGTACAAAAAATAAAAAAACATGCTGATGTTTTCCGGAAAATATCAGCATATTTTTTCGAAGACATCAGCATGTTTTTCGAGACTATCAGAATGGTCTGATAATGAGGAACTAATCTTGTTTTTGTACCTCCTCCATTACTCTCAGGAAGTTGCTTCCCCAAATCAATTGGAGATCGTTCTCGCTGTAACGTTCGTATAACATACGGCGTGTCAGATTGATCAGTTCCGAAGAATCATTACAACCGATAATTCCCCCGTCGCCGTCGAAGTCGGTTCCGATGCCTACATGCTCTATGCCCATGATGTTGACCATATGATGCAGATGTTCGATTGCATCGCAGATTGTAGCAGGAGCATCTGTACGCAAGAAGCCGCTATACAGACAAACTTGTACGACACCTCCTTTACGGGCAATAGCTTTCAGCTGCTCATCCGTCAGATTTCGTGGGTGGTCACATAATGCACGGCTCGAAGAGTGTGAACATACCACTGGCTTGCTGCTTATGTCCAGTGTATCGTAGAAAGTCTGTTCTCCCGCATGCGAGAGATCTACCATCATACCAGTGCGGTTCATCTCCCGGATAACCTGTTCGCCGAAAGGGGTTACTCCGATGTGTTCGTCATTATATCGTGCCGAACCGCAGATATCATTATTTCCGTTGTGGCAAAGTGTCATGTAAACAACTCCCCGGTTGCGGAAGCGTTCTACATTCGTCAAATCTTTTCCGATAGCATATCCATTTTCTATTCCTAGCATAATGGCCTTTTTCCCTTCTCGTTTCAGACGGTATAGATCGGCTGGAGTGTAAGCAATATCTACTGCGGTGCAGTTCATCGCTACCATACGTTCTATTTCGTTCAGCAACTGGTCGGCTTTGGCTGTAGCGGCAAGTAAGGCTTCGTCAGTGCGTTCTTTTTGTGCCAGATAAGCAACCATGATAGTTGCATCCTGCCGTCCTTCGGTCATTTTGTGTAGATCGACTTTTATTTTGGCATCTCGTGTAGCAAAATTAATATCTTGTCCGAAAAACATCGGCGTGTCACAGTGAGTATCCAGAGTCAGTATACGGCGATGCATCTGCTTGGCTGTACGGAAGGAAGTTGCTTCTTGCAATAACCATTCGAACAGTGGCATCATGTATTCATCGCCATTCAGAATAAAACACTCCGGATGCCATTGTACGCCCAGCATTGATTTGTATTCAGTACTTTCTATGGCTTCTGCTACCTGATCGGCAGCTCGTGCTGAAATACGGAATCCCGGAGCAGCTTCATTTATCGCCTGATGATGGAATGAATTGACCGGCAGCGAAGTTGTTTTCATGATTCGTGCCAGCAGACTATCATGTTCTATTTGTATGGTGTGTGAGGCGAAAGCTCTGTCCATATCCTGGCTGTGCTTGATACGCTTGCCCTCCATCTGTACATGAATGTCCTGATAGATACTACCACCAAGTGCTACGTTCATGACTTGCATTCCACGGCAAATGCCCAGTATCGGAATCTGGCGATTGGCTGCAAGTCGCGTAAGAAGTAGTTCCTGACGATCGCGGAAAGGATTGATGTTGTGTAATTCTTTTACTGGCTCTTCTTTCAGGAATAAGGGATTTATATCTGCTCCTCCTGTCAGTAGAAGGCCGTCTAAACTATCGAGAAGGCTTATCAGAATGTCAGTATTTTCGAAAGGGGGAATAATGAAAGGAATACCTCCTGCTTTCAGAATGGAAGTATAATATCCAGGAGCAAGTGTTAAATTTCCTTCACTGAAATTCCCGGTAATTCCTATTACAGGTGCATCTTTATGGTTGGGAAATCGGTTGTGGAGCGCATCGTATTCCGCTTCGATGTCAAATGTTTGAAACGTTTTCATAAGTTAAATATTTCGTAGAAACCAAGCAAATATAGAGATAAATTCAGATTTATTTTTCATATTTGCTAAAAATCTAATGGTATGGAATTGATTAGAACCCTAACTCAGCTGGTGAATAATTTGCGTTCGCTTGGTATCCGTCGGCGGGTTGCTGTGGTATGTCCCAATGACCCTCATACAGAATATGTCATTATCCGTAGTTTAAGGGAGGAAATAGCCGAATATCTGCTGGTGACCGATGAAGCTCATGTTGAAATCGCTCATAACTTGCGTGCTGCCTCTCCCGATTTTGTCCGTGTTTATATAACTTCCACTCCCGATGAAGCAGCTGCGCTTGCTGTAGAACTGGTACGTACGGGAGAGGCTGATATCCTGATGAAAGGACTTATTAATACAGACAATCTGCTGCGTGCAGTGTTGAAAAAGGAGAAGGGATTGTTACCTCCGGGAGGGGTGCTGAGCCATGTTGCCGTGGCACAGATTCCACTGTATCATAAATTACTGCTCTTTTCTGATGCGGCTGTCATTCCTCGTCCGGGACTGTTGCAGTTTCGTGCAATGATAGCAAACGATATTGCCATATGCCGTAAGCTAGGCAATGACCAGCCTCGTGTGGCGTTAATACATTGCTCTGAAAAAGTCAATGAAAAATTTCCGCATACGTTGGACTATGTACAGTTGAAAGAAGAAGCTCAGTTAGGCCGATTCGGTTCTGTCTTTGTAGACGGACCTATGGATGCCAAGACTGCCTGCGACCGTCATAGTGGTGAGATAAAAGGATTAAGTTCGCCGGTCATCGGGAATGCCGATATTATGATTTTTCCGAATATCGAGTCGGGCAATACTTTTTATAAAACACTGTCACTTTTTGGCGATGCGAACATGGCAGGCATGCTTACAGGAACAATAGCTCCGGTAGTTGTACCTTCGCGGAGCGACTCGGGAAATTCTAAATTTTATAGTCTTGCATTGGCATGCATGGCTGGTAATCAAAACGATTAATATTGATATTATATGAAAATACTAGTGATCAACCCCGGTTCTACTTCTACCAAACTGGCTGTTTACGAGGATAATGAACAGGTCTGGAGAAAAAGTGTATTTCATTCTGCAAAAGACTTGTCGGTTTTTCATCATATTAATGAGCAATATGAATATCGTCGCTTGCATGTTACAGAAGCTTTGCGGGAGGCTGGAATTCCCTTGTGCTTCGATGCTATCATTGCCCGCGGAGGATTACTGAAGCCTACTCCCGGTGGAGTATATCGGATAAATGAGCGTATCAAGCACGATTTATGGCATGCTGATATGGAACACGCTTCCAATCTGGCAGCTCTGATAGCAGATGAACTGGCTGCTTCGGCAGGATGTCCTGCTTTTATTGCAGATCCGGTAGTCACCGATGAACTGTGTGACGTAGCCAGGCTGACCGGTATTCCGGAGATTCCTCGCATCTCTATTTTTCATGCGTTGAACAGTCGGGCGGTTTCTCGTAATTATGCAGCCCGGATTGGCAAAAAATACGAGGAACTCAATCTGATAGTTGTACATCTGGGAGGAGGAATCTCTGTCAGTGCGCATCATTACGGAAAAGTGATTGACGTAAATAATGCACTGAACGGGGAAGGACCATTCAGTCCGGAACGTGCAGGTACAATTCCGGCCAGGCAACTGGTAGACTTGTGCTTCAGTGGCAAATATACTTATCAGGAAATTCGTAAAATGCTGAATGGCAGAGGAGGCTTGTTGGCTCATCTGGGTACAACCGACGTACCTACTATTGTACGATGGGCAAATGCCGGCGATAAAAAACATAAACTGGTACTGGAGTCTATGATTTATACAGTGGCCAAGCAGGTAGGAGCGATGCATGTTGCCTTACACGGACAGACAGATGCTGTTATTCTGACCGGAGGAATCGCCAACAACAAATATTGTGTAGCTTTACTTCGTGAATGGCTGGAAGGCATTGCTCGTATTGTAGTTATTCCTGGTGAGGATGAGATGGGAGCTTTGGCTATGAATGCACTTGGAGCATTGAGAGGAGAACTGCCTTTGCAGGAATATAACCCGCATTGATCGGGAACAATAAAGATATAATAAAAATCACAGATTCCATTGGTCCGTTAATGCAAGTATTAATTAAACCAATGGAATCTGTGATTATAAAATAGTTTCCTGATGCAGAAATTCAAGATCGGGATTCGTATTCATGTTTACGTTTAGGGTTCATGGGAAACCATCCCTTCAGCACCCGTTCTCGCTGCTCGAATATTTCTTTGATGGTCCAGAAAGAAGAAAAAGAGAATACGCCCAGTAATGTCGATATCAATATGTCACCGATAAGTACCGAGCCAATGATACCTGCAATACCTAGCAGCAGGAACCACCACCAGCAACGTGTTCCCCAATAGTATTCGGCTTTAACTACAATAGGATGAAACAGTCCTATTATTAGAAAAGTACATATGCCTATTACTATTCCTTCAAAATGGAGAGTTGAAAGCCAGTCCATCCTTATTTTTCTTTGCGGATAGGAATTTCCTTCTTAATGCTCTGCTCGAGTGAAATCAGGGTTTCCGTTGCAGTCACACCGGGAATTTCCTGAATTCTGGAGTTCAGCAATTCCATCAGATGCTCGTTATCTGTTGAATATAGCTTAGTCAGCATTGTGTACGGACCGGTAGTAAAATGGCATTCTACAATTTCAGGAATTTTTTCGAGTTCGGCTACTACGCTTTTGTACATGGAACCTTTTTCCAGTTTGATTCCTACATATGTACAAGTGCTATATCCCAGGCTTTTGGGATTTACGTGGTAACCCGAACCAATGATAACTCCCAAGTCGATCAATCGCTGTACACGTTGATGAATGGCTGCACGTGAAACACCGCAGTCGGCAGCAACGTCTTTAAACGGAATACGAGCATTCTGCGAAATAATTTCCAGAATCTGTTTGTCTAGGTTATCAATTTTTTCCATAATAAGCAATCTATATTATCATTTTGTAAGCAAATATAGGAAAACTTTTTTATAAGTCTTATAAAAGCCGATAAAAAACATATTTTTTTTACAGAAAAGAACAGAAAATATTAGCTATTCGTCTACTTCTGCTTTGATTTCTCCTATTTTTCGTCTTCTTTCGAAGGAAAAAGTATCACTATGTGTATCCAGGTATTCCATCGTATACAGTGCCTTACGGTATAGTTCTTTTTTCTCTTTGGCAGAGCTTTTTATGGAAGCGTCATAACATAGCAGTTCGGAGAGCATCTCTATCCGTTGAAGGAATTCCTGCTTGGGAAATTCCGTTTGGAGATAATGAAGGATGAATTCGGCATCTTGTTCGTAAAAAAAACTTTCAGGCTGGTGAAAATAGGCACGATACATGCTATGGATTTCCAGCTGAAGAGTTGATGATTGTTTTTCGGCTTTCTCTTCTTTTAATTTTTCCAAAGCTTCGAAAAACTGTCTGATTAACCGCATAATGTAATCTCGTTCCAACATGATTCTCTCTTTTTATAATTTGACTGGCAAATATAGATAGTTTTTTGACAGCTTTTTACTTTTGCAGACGGATGTTTATCACTCCTTTCTCAGGTGAATACCTTACTTATATATTTTTTTGTGTTAACTTCCCCTGTTGTGTTTTCATTTATCCTATCTTTGTAGAGTTAAATATTATAAATCTTTTAAGATATGCACCCGCTGGATTTGTTTAAATATTGTCCCAAGTGCGGATCCTCTCATTTCGAAGTAAGAAATGAGAAAGCAAAAAAATGTGCCGACTGCGGTTTTACTTATTATTTTAATTCAAGTGCCGCTACGGTTGCTTTTATTTTGAATGCTAGAAATGAGCTTTTGGTATGCCGGAGAGGAAAAGAGCCGGCAAAGGGAACACTCGACCTTTCGGGAGGTTTTATCGATATGGCAGAAACTGGAGAGGAGGGTATTGCACGTGAAGTTCGTGAAGAAACCGGTTTACAGGTTGTAGAGGCAACTTATTTGTTTTCGCTTCCTAATACGTATTTGTATTCTGGTTTTCTGGTACATACCCTCGATTTGTTTTTTCTATGCCGGGTGGCAGATGATAGCAAATTGCTGGCAATGGATGATGTGGCCGATTCGTTTTGGATGCCTTTGGATCAGGTTCGTCCGGAAGAATTTGGACTGGATTCGGTCCGTCAGGGTGTTGCTCGTTTTTTAGAAGAGCATAAAAAGAAATAAGAATAATAATATCTTGCAGATATGAAGAACAAGAAACATGTATGGGTGGCAGGAGCCATGTGTGTATTGCCCTTGATGGGAATGGCACAGCAGACTGAGCCACTGACAGATTCCCGTCGTCTGTTTGACGATGGAAAAGAGTTATTTCTTCGTCGTGACTATGCAGCGGCGCAACAGACCTTGTCGCGCTTTGTACAGCAGAAACCGCAGGCTTCATTGGCTGATGAAGCCGCTTATATGATTGCTTGCACGTCGTATGAACTGAAATCTCCTGACTGCATTAAGCAGCTGGAAGGATATCTGGAACAATATCCGGATTCGCGTTATGCCAATCGGGTGCAATCTCTTATCGCTTCTGCCTATTTCTTCCAGGAAAAATATCCAGAGGCAATTGCTTGTTTTAAAGGATGCCAGTTCGATTTGCTGGCTGATTCTGAGCGGGATGCCTGTACCTTGCGTATGGGAACTGCTTATCTGAAAATGGGAAACTTGCAGGAAGCTGCTGTCTGGTTCAGTATTCTGAAAGAGGTGAGCAGTGAATATCATATAGATGCCGTTTATCATCTGGCTTATATCGATTATGTGCAAAAACAGTACGATAAGGCTTTGCAGGGATTTCGTGAGGCAGGCGAATCTTCTAAGTATGCGGCTTTGTCGCCTTACTATATAGCCGATATTCATTTGGTCAGAGGAAATTACCAGCAGACCAGACAGATCGCATCTACTTATCTCGAAGCTTATCCACGCCAGGAAAAGGCAATAGAGATGAAACGCATTTGCGGAGAAGCTTGTTACGGCTTGAAGCAATATGCTGCTGCCATTGATTATCTGTCAGCTTATCGCAGCGAGACTGAGGAACATGCTGAAAGAAATTCCTTGTATAAGTTAGGAATGAGTTTCTTCTATACGGGGGTCTACTCGGAAGCAGCTGCTGCATTGGGTGAGGTGACTACTGTGCAAGATGCCTTGACGCAGAATGCTTATTTGCACATGGGACTTGCTTATTTGCAATTGAAAGAACGAAATCGGGCACGAATGGCTTTTGAACAGGCGTCTGCGATGAACTATGACCGTGACATCAAGGAGCAGGCTTTTTATAATTATGCTTTGTGTATACACGAAACATCCTATTCTCCGTTTGCTGAATCGGTTACGGTATTCGAACGTTTCCTGAATGAATTTCCTAACTCTGTTTATACAGAAAAGGTAAATGATTATTTGATAGAAGTATATATGAATACTCGCAGCTATATGGCTGCACTTAATTCTATTGCTAAAATCAGCCGTCCGGGTAACCGTATTCTGGAAGCTAAGCAAAAATTGTTGTTCCGTCTGGGTACGCAGGCTTTTGCACAGGCTGCTTTCGAAAATGCTATAGAATATTTCTCTCAATCGCTTCAGTTGGGACGTTATAACCAGCAGACTCAGGCTGATGCTTATTATTGGCGTGGAGAGTCAAAGTATCGTCTGGAACAGTACGGTGCTGCTGCATCCGATTACCGCCTGTATCTGGAGTTTGCTCCCGACCGTCGTTCTACAGAGTATGGACTGGCTTTGTATAACCTGGGTTATACAGCATTTAAGCAAAAGCAGTACGATAAGGCGTTGACTTGGTTTACCCGCTGTGCAGAATCGGGGATTCGTCTGGAGAACGATGTCGTAGCTGATGTGTATAATCGAATGGGGGACTGTAATTTCTATGCACGCCGATTTGATGCAGCCGATGCGCAGTATGCACAAGCATCCGGTTATTCGATGTCGTTATCAGATTACTCGTTGTTCCAGCAGAGTATTATCAAGGGCTTGCAGCGTGAGTATGGTAAGAAAATTGAATTGCTGAACCGTTTGATAACAGGATTCCCTGAATCACAGTATCTGGATGATGCACTTTATGAACAGGGACGTGCATTCGTGCAGCTGGAAGACAATGATAATGCTGTAAAGCGTTATTCTCTTTTGGTTCAACGTTATCCGGAAAGTCCGCTTTCTCGTCGGGCAGCAAATGAGATAGGTTTGTTGTATTATCAGAATGATAAATATAATGAGGCTATAGCTGCATACAAAAAAGTAATTTCTACTTACCCGGGTAGTGAAGAAGCTCGTCTGGCTCAGCGCGATTTGAAATCTATCTATATTGACCTGAACCGGGTAGACGACTATATGGCTTTTGTTTCTACGATTCCGGGAGGAGCCAATTTTGATGTGAATGAACGTGACTCGCTGACGTATGTGGCAGCCGAACGTGTGTATATGCGTGGAAATATCACTGAAGCTAAAAACAGCTTTGTGCGTTACCTGCAATCTTTCCCACAGGGAGCATTTAGTGTAGATGCTCATTATTATCTGGGCTTGATTGATTATAATGAGAAGAATTACACGGGGGCTGTTTCACACTTGGATAAGGTTATCGAATATCCTGATAATAAATTCTCTGGCGAAGCGATGGCTATGTGTGCTGACATTGCTTATCGTGAAAAAGAATATGAAAAGTCATTGGGACTTTATAAACGTATGGCAGATCGTGCTGTATCGCAGGAAGAACGTGTGACTGCACGTACAGGAGCTATGCGTAGTGCCTGGATGGTGAAAGATTATCAGGAAATTATTTCTGTGGCTTCGGGTCTGATTGCTGAAAGCAAGCTGGCTCCCGAATTAGCTAATGAGGCGCATTATTATCGTGCAAAAGCTCTTCTTGCCGAAGGACAGAATAAAGAAGCAGCAGGCGACTTGGCTGTTTTGGCTAAAGATACTCGTAATGTATATGGAGCTGAAGCTAAATATTTGTTGGCTCAACTTTATTTTGACAATGGAGAAACAGGAAAGGCAGAGAAAGAGGTACTTGATTATATAGAGGTAAGTACCCCGCATGCTTACTGGCTGGCCAGAAGTTTTGTCCTGTTGTCGGATGTGTACATGAAACTTGGACGTAACTTGGATGCCAAGCAATATTTGTTGTCATTGCAGCAGAATTATCAGGCAGATGATGATATTGCGGAAATGATAGAAACTCGATTGGCTAAACTAAATAAGGGAAGTAAACAATGAAACATATATCTGCAATTTTAGTAGCTGCGGCATTGTCGCCCGTAGTAAAAGGCTATGCACAGGAACAGGTGAAAGATTCTACACTGAATCGTACGGTTGTAGTGGAAAATCAGTATAATCCTGAAGTTATGGACGCATTTAAAGTGAATGTCTTGCCGAAAGTGGAAGAGCCTGCTGTTGCCAAACAGCATATAGATTATGCAACATCGGTTCGTCCGTTGACAAGCTGGGGCTTTTCTCCGATGGAAGCCATAACAAGTGAACAGAAGCAGGCTGATGCGCCGCGAGGATATATCAGAGGAGCTTATGGTAACCGGAATAATGTAGACCTCAAGGCTTCGTATCTTTGGGATATTTCTCGCAAGGACCGTTTACAGTTTATGGCTTCTCTATATGGTATGAATGGAAATATTTCTTCTTTGCTTCCTGAAGAAGGAGAATGGAAGTCGCGCTTTTACCGTACAGATGTATCATTGGATTATAAACATGATTTCCGGACTGTTTCACTTTCTTTAGGTGGAGCTTTTGTATCCCAGGTATTCAATTATATGCCTGTGAGAGATGAAAGTATTCAGAATTTATATGAAACAAGCCGTCAGCGTTATACTTTAGGTGAAGGATATGTAGGCATAGCTTCTGTAGAAGGTGAATTGCCTGTGGAATTCTCTTTACAGACAGGCTTGCGCAGCTTTAGCCGTAAGTATGACATTCCTTATATGCGTCACGGTTCGGAAAATATTTTTCATACTGTCGGATTTATTTCCGGAGCGTTGAACGAGGAACAGCATGTAGGCATTGCTTTGGGTATGGATAACCTGATTTATGATGCGGAACAGGCTGATTATACATTGTTGCAGTTGAATCCTTATTATACGCTTGAAAATGATAATATACGGTTGCGTGTGGGAGCTCATGTTGACTGGCAGTCGGCCAATGGAAGTGGTATAAAAGCTGCTCCGGATGTTAAGCTGGATTATACTTTTGCTGATACCTATGTGGCTTATCTGCATGCGACAGGAGGGACCCGGTTGAACGATTTTCGTCAGCAGAATGAAGAATCTCCATACTGGGGAGTAATAAACCAGATGCGTACTTCCTATACACCGGCGGATCTTCAGGTCGGTTTTAAAGCATCTCCATTACCTGGACTGGGCTTCCATTTATTTGGAGGATACCGTGTGACTAAAGATGAGATTTTCCATCTTTATCCGGATATAACAGACACCGACTTCCCGTACTGCTATTCACTCTTGATGCAAGAAAAGGCAAAAGTTGGATATGGAGGAATAAAAGCTGCTTATGGATATAAAGATATTTTTGATTTCTCCGTAGGTGGAACATATTATGGCTGGAATGTAAAAGATGAAGCAAAAGTGTTGCTTTACTTGAAGCCGGAATTTGTATTAGATGCTTCTGCTCGTGCAAAGGTGTATGATGAGTTTTGGGTTTCGGCAGCCTATCGTTATGAGGGACGTGTAAAGGCTGGAGAACTGGAAAAAGCTGATGCAATAAATAATCTTTCACTTTCTGCAGGATATGAGTTCTTTAACAGCTTGAATGTTTTTGTACGTTTCAATAATTTACTGAATCAAGATTACATAACCGAGGCTGGTTACCCCGTTCAAGGATTTAATGCCATGGCAGGTGTAAGCTTCCGTTTCTGATAATAATAAAAGCCTGTATCGGGATATATCCGTTACAGGCTTTGTTGTATCCTGACGTTATAATACTCTTCAGGTGTAATCTTTTTCGTCTGATTTTTCTGTATGTTTTCTATATTCGGAAATATTAAAAAATAAGAAATTTAGAAAAACGCACCTTATTATATGGTGTACTTCAGGTTTTTTCATACATTTGTCCCAAAATCACTAAATGGATTACAGAAGTTATGCAAAATAATCTGGTAATAGTTGAGTCCCCCGCAAAGGCAAAAACTATTGAAAAGTTTCTTGGAGAGGGGTATAAAGTTCTTTCAAGTTACGGTCATATCCGCGACTTGAAACAGAAAGCGTTCAGCATCGACATAAAAGATCATTTCGCTCCAATATATGAAGTGCCGGAAGATAAGAAGAAACTGGTAACAGAGTTGAAGAAGGAAGCAAAGAAAGCTGACATGGTATGGCTCGCATCCGATGAGGACCGTGAAGGAGAAGCTATATCCTGGCATTTGTTTGAGGTGCTTGAACTGGACCCTGCGAAGACGAAACGTATTGTATTCCATGAAATTACTAAAACTGCTATATTAAAAGCTATCGAGCATCCACGTGATATAAATGTAGACTTGGTTAATGCTCAGCAGGCACGTCGAGTTCTCGACCGTATTGTTGGTTTTGAACTGTCGCCGGTATTGTGGAAGAAAATAAAACCTTCTTTGTCTGCCGGACGTGTACAGTCGGTTGCCGTACGCCTTATTGTGGAACGTGAACGTGACATACATGCGTTCGTGAGTGAAGCTTCGTATAAGGTGACTGCTGTTTTTACCGATGATAAAGGTTCAGAAATCAAGGCGGATTTAGGAAAGCGTTTTAAGACGAAAGAAGAAGCTAAGGCATTTCTTGAAAGTTGTAAGAATGCCGGATTTAAGATAGAAGATATCACTACCCGTCCGATGAAAAAATCGCCGGCAGCTCCGTTTACAACTTCAACTTTACAGCAGGAAGCTGCGCGTAAGTTGGGCTATACGGTAGCACAGACAATGATGCTGGCTCAGAGATTGTATGAAAGCGGATTGATAACTTATATGCGTACTGACTCTGTGAATTTGTCAGATCTTGCTTTAAGTACCAGCCGGGATACCATTCTTTCACTGATGGGAGAAAAATATGTGCATACTCGCCATTTTACGACGAAGACTAAAGGTGCACAAGAAGCCCACGAAGCGATTCGTCCGACCTATATGTCGAATGAAACGATAGATGGAACTTCTCAGGAAAAACGTCTGTATGATTTGATCTGGAAGCGTACGCTTGCTTCACAGATGGCAGATGCTGAACTGGAGAAGACTACTGCGACTATATCTATCAGCGGTCATACGGATAAATTTATTGCTGTAGGTGAGGTTGTTACCTTTGACGGATTCTTACGTGTGTATAAAGAGTCGTTTGATGATGATGTAGAGCAGGAAGATGAAGGACATTTGCTTCCGGCGTTGGAAGTCGGTCAGGTCTTAGACTGCAAGGAGATTGTTGCAATGGAACGCTTTACTCAGGCTCCTCCACGTTATACAGAAGCTAGCCTGGTACGTAAGTTGGAAGAACTGGGTATCGGACGTCCTTCTACATATGCACCTACTATTTCTACTATCCAGCAGCGAGGATATGTTGAAAAAGGAAACCGTGAGGGAGTAGAACGTAATTATGAAATTCTGCAACTGAAAGGAAACAAAATTACGGAAAGTACCAAAACAGAACTTACAGGAAGTGAAAAAGCGAAGCTGATACCTACTGATGTCGGAATGGTTGTTAATGACTTCCTGAAAGAGTACTTCCCTCAAATCATGGATTATAATTTTACGGCTAGTGTCGAAAAACAGTTTGACGAAATTGCCGAAGGAGATAAAAAGTGGACTGATGTGATGGAGCATTTTTATGAAGGTTTCCATCCATTGGTGGAAGATACAATGGCTGCCAAGTCGGAACATAAGGTAGGAGAGCGTATGCTTGGAGTGGATCCGGTAAGTGGAAAACCGGTTTCTGTGAAAATCGGACGTTATGGTCCGGTAGTGCAGATAGGTACTGCCGATGATGAGGAAAAGCCTCGCTTTGCTCAGCTGAAGAAAGAATATTCTTTGGAAACTATAACTCTGGAAGAGGCACTCGATCTGTTTAAACTTCCTCGTACGCTAGGAGAACTGGATGGAGTTGTTGTAACTGTCGGAACCGGACGTTTCGGACCATATGTACGTTATAATAATACGTTTGTTTCCATACCCAAAGATATGGACCCAATGTCTGTTACACTGGAAGATGCCGAAACTTTGATCCGTGAAAAGCAAGATGCGGCTGCAAAAAAAGTTATCAAGACTTTTGATGCTGATCCGGATATGCAGATTTTAAATGGTCGTTATGGACCGTATATTTCGTACCAGAAGAAGAACTATAAGATACCTGACAGCGTAGAAGCTGCCGACCTGACATTGGATGCATGCTTCAAGGTTATTGAATTGCAGAAGGAAAAGGCTGAAGTTCGTAAGGTACGTGGCGGTGTAAAAAAGAAATAATGAAAAGAATCTTTTTAATAGGTTATATGGGATCGGGCAAAACTACGTTAGGAAAAGCGTTTGCCCGTGCCATGCAACTCCAGTTCATTGATTTGGACTGGTATATCGAAGAACGTTTTCATAAAACAGTACAGGAGTTGTTTGCCGAACGTGGAGAGAACGGCTTCCGTGAGATAGAAAGAAATATGCTCCATGAAGTTGGAGATTTTGAAGATGTATTGATTGCTGCTGGAGGAGGTACTCCGTGCTTTTTCGATAATATGGATTATATGAATAGTGTGGGAGATACTGTATTTCTGGATGTCAATCCGGAAGTTTTGTTCCGGCGCTTGAAAATAGCCAAGGCGAAGCGTCCGCTGCTGGCAGATAAGACAGATGATGAACTAATGAATGTCATCACAAGTGCTTTGCAGAAGCGCATGGACTTCTACCGGCAGGCTAAGTATACATTCAATGCCGAAAGACTGGAAAGCTATGAGCAAATCGGTGAATCGGTGAAAAAGCTGAAATTATTATTAGATAAATAGATTATAAACGTAGACTTTATGTTGTGAAATGAGAAAATGGCGTATTGAAGATTCTGAAGAACTCTACAACATTACTGGGTGGGGTGTTTCATACTTTGGTATTAATGACAAAGGTCATGTAGTAGTAACTCCGCGTAAAAACGGTGTGGCAGTCGATTTGAAAGAATTAGTCGACGAACTTCAATTACGGGATGTCACAGCACCTATGCTAGTGCGTTTCCCCGATATTCTGGATAACCGTATCGAAAAAATATCCAATTGCTTTACTCTTGCTTCCGAAGAGTATGGATATCAGGCTCAGAATTTTATTATTTATCCTATTAAGGTAAATCAGATGCGGCCGGTTGTCGAAGAAATCATCAGTCATGGAAAGAAATTCAATCTGGGACTGGAAGCTGGTTCAAAACCCGAACTTCATGCTGTGATTGCCATTAATACGGATTCTGATTCGCTGATCATTTGTAACGGCTATAAGGATGAAAGCTATATAGAACTGGCTTTGCTGGCGCAGAAGATGGGTAAGCGTATTTTTCTGGTTGTTGAAAAGCTGAATGAACTTCGTCTGATTGCCAAGATTGCCAAGCAACTGAATGTACGTCCCAATATCGGAATCCGAATAAAGTTGGCTTCTTCGGGCAGTGGTAAATGGGAAGAAAGTGGAGGAGATGCAAGTAAATTCGGATTGACCTCCAGTGAACTGCTTGAGGCTCTCGATTTTATCGAGAAAAAGGAAATGAAAGACTGTTTGAAGCTTATCCATTTCCACATCGGAAGTCAGGTTACTAAAATACGTCGTATTAAGACGGCATTGCGTGAAGCTTCTCAATTTTACGTACAGTTACATCAGTTAGGATTCCCGGTAGAATTTGTTGATATAGGTGGAGGATTGGGAGTCGATTACGACGGAACTCGTTCTTCATACAGTGAAAGTAGTGTGAACTATTCTATTCAGGAGTATGTAAACGATTCTATCTCTATCATGGTGGATGCTAGTAACAAGAACAATATTCCGCATCCTAATATCATTACAGAGAGTGGTCGTTCGCTCACTGCTCACCATTCTGTCCTAATTTTTGAAGTTCTTGAAACAGCTTCTTTGCCGGAAATGGAAGAAGAGTTTGAGGTCAGCCCTGAAGATCATGAACTGGTACAGGAATTATATCAGATATGGGATAATCTGAATCAGAGCCGTATGCTTGAAGCATGGCATGATGCTCAGCAGATTCGTGAGGAAACGTTGGATCTGTTTAGCCATGGTATTGTGGATTTGAAAACTCGTGCACAGATAGAACGTTTGTACTGGTCGGTTTGTCGTGAAATTAATCACATCGTTTCAGGCTTGAAGCACGCTCCCGATGAGTTCCGCAATCTGGATAAATTACTAGCTGATAAATATTTCTGTAATTTCTCTTTGTTCCAGTCACTGCCGGATTCATGGGCTATCGACCAGATTTTCCCTATTATGCCTATTCAGCGTCTGGATGAACGTCCGGATCGTACGGCTACATTACAAGATATAACTTGTGACTCGGATGGTAAGATAGCAAACTTTGTGTCGACAAGAAATGTGTCGCATGATTTACCAGTACACACCATCAAGGCTAAAGAGTCTTACTATATAGGTGTATTCCTGGTAGGAGCTTATCAGGAAATCTTGGGAGATATGCATAACTTGTTTGGAGATACGAATGCTGTGCATGTAACAGTTAACGAAAAAGGCTATACCATCGATCAGGTTATCGACGGTGAAACTGTAGCAGAAGTGTTAGATTATGTACAGTATAGTCCGAAGAAACTGGTGCGTACACTCGAAACATGGGTGACAAAATCAGTAAAAGAAGGGAAAATCTCTTTGGAAGAAGGAAAGGAATTCCTGGCAAATTACCGTTCGGGATTATATGGATATACATACTTGGAGTAATACAAAATAAGCATACGATGAAAGAGAAGTTGACTATTGTAAAAGTTGGTGGAAAAATTGTTGAAGAAGCTGATACATTGAGTCAGTTACTTGCTGATTTTTCTGCAATTCCTGGCTATAAGCTGTTGGTACATGGTGGTGGACGCTCTGCAACAAAAATTGCTGCCCAACTGGGTATAGAGAGTAAAATGGTAGATGGACGCCGTATTACTGATGCTGAAACCCTGAAGGTGGTAACGATGGTCTATGGAGGATTGGTAAATAAGAATATTGTAGCCGGCCTTCAGGCGAAGGGAGTGAATGCCGTTGGATTAACTGGTGCTGATATGAATGTGATCCGTTCGGTAAAACGTCCTGTAAAGGAAATAGACTATGGTTATGTGGGAGATGTGAAGCATGTCGATGCCGAAGTGCTTGTTTCGTTGATTAGCCGTGGAGTAGTTCCGGTTATGGCTCCGCTAACTCATGATGGTGAAGGCAATATGCTTAATACAAACGCCGATACGATAGCAGGAGAAACGGCTAAAGCTCTGGCTGAAGCTTTTGATGTCACTCTTATTTATTGTTTCGAAAAGAAAGGAGTCTTGCGTGACGCCGAAGATGAAGATAGTGTAATACCTGTCATAACTCCCGACTTATTTAAGAAATATGTCGATGAAGGAGTGATACAAGGCGGTATGATTCCTAAGCTTGAGAACTCTTTTTCGGCGGTTGAAGCCGGAGTTTCCCAAGTTGTAATAACCTTAGCCTCAGCGATAGACGGTAAGTCTGGTACGATAATAAAAAAATAATTCAAAAAAAATAGGCGGGTGAGTGTAACTTTTGTGAAACTCACCCGTCATTAGTATAGAGAGCAATGCGAGAGATTAGTTTCCGAAATGATATATTGCCTTTGAAAGACAAACTTTATAGGTTGGCACTGCGGATAACATTCGACAGTGCTGAGGCAGAAGATATCGTGCAGGATACTATGATTCGAGTATGGAACAAGAGGGACGAATGGACACAATTCGATTCAATTGAAGCTTATTGTCTGACTGTTGCAAGGAATCTTGCTATTGATCGAAGTCAAAAGCTGGAATCGCAGAATGTTGAATTGACTCCCGAAACACAAGACATGCCCGATACATTGACTCCCGACAGAGCATACGAACAGGATGAGCAACTAAGGCTGGTGCATCATTTAATTAATGAACTGCCAGAAAAGCAACGCACTATCGTACAACTTCGGGATATAGAGGGAAAGAGTTATAAGGAAATAGCCGATGTCTTGCAACTGACTGAGGAACAGGTAAAAGTGAATTTGTTCAGAGCGAGACAACGGATAAAGTTAAAATACAGCGAGATAGATAACTATGGACTATAAGTACATTGAACAACTTTTAGAGAAATACTGGAATTGCGAAACTTCGGTGGAGGAAGAACAGATATTGCGTTCTTTTTTTCGCCAGAAAGAGCTTCCGGAACATTTACTCCGCTATAAATCTTTGTTTGCCTATCAGGAGGCTGAGAAAGATATAAAGTTGGGCGATGACTTTGATTCACGTATTCTGGCGGAAATAGAACGACCGGTAGTCAAGGCAAGACGCCTTACTTTACATACGCGTTTTATGCCTTTGTTCAAGGCGGCAGCTGTAATGGCCTTGCTGTTTTCTATAGGAGGAGTCGTGAAGCACTCTATGGTAGGGAATAAAGCAGGAGTAGTATATGTTTACGATCAGTTCGAGAACGATACTCATGATCCGCAAGTGGCTTATAAAGCCGATTCGGTAAAATCACCGATGAAAGTTTCGGAACAATCTGCTTTGAAAAAACAATAAAGTTGACATTTTCATTTGCTTTTATATAAATAGTTAGTGCTTATTTAAGAAAAATCATTGATGAGGCTGTGAAGTTTCAATTCTCTCAAATTAGAAATTACTAACTCAATAAAAAGGATTACCGCGTGAGCAGTAATCCTTTTCTCTTTTTGTGTTACTGTTAGTAAGTATGAAACGGGGCTTTTTTATTCGATAATTTCTCCTTTTTCAGTGAAAAAGATGTTGGCTTCTGTACCTTCTTCATCTACCACTGTCACCTGATAAATCTTCACGCCATCTTCGTCTTCCTGATAAGCTGCACTCTTTACTGTATATTCACTAAAGTTTTTGGTCAGAGCGTCTTGTATAGCTTGAGGCAAGTCTTTTACTTCGATAGGAGTGTAATCGGCTACATTCAGTTGAATACTGATTTCATTTGTTGTTTTTGCATTTGCAAATGCTACTGATGATGTGCCTAATCCTGCTATTAATGCTATTGCTACAAAAATCTTTTTCATAATCGTAATTTTTTAAGTTTGACAATTGTTTCTGTAAATAGAAAGACAATGGCTGTACCAAACTTTTGCTCTGCGTCGTAAATTCTTGATTATTAATATTGTAATTGATCCCCTACTTTTCTGTATATTGAAAAAGTGAGGATTTCTTCCTCGAACCTGTAGAGTTGAAAATGTGAAAGCCACGGAAAATCTACATGGAAAAAGTTAATTTTGTATGACCTTCTAATCGTTTGGCTTTATATGCCGGCATATAAATAGAAGATGAAAAAATGAAGTTTTTTCCGTAAGTTTGCTGTATGATAAGTAAGAAACAAATTATTTCAGATAAAGATTTTGGAAAGATACATTTCGTAGTACGCCGTTCAGCCCGTAATATAACGATGCGTGTAAAAGAAGACGGTTTGCATGTTACTACTCCTCCTTACCGGAGTATAACAGCATTGCTTGAAGCAATTGCTCCTTTCCGTGAACGTTTGCGCAATGTCTGTTCAGAAGTAAAGCCGAAACCTTTCGATTTAAATTTTTCTATTGAAGCAGAATGTTTTCGATTAAAACTCGAAACTTCTCCATTGAAAAATTTTACAGTCAGTATGAGGGATGAAACGGTAGTGATAGCCTGTCCAGCTCATGCTGATTTTACAACAGAAAGAGTTCAGACTTTAGTAAAAAATGCCGTTATGCGGGCGATGAGGAAAAAAGCAGAAGAATACTTGCCTCCTTTAGTACAGTACTGGTCGAGCTTGTTTGATTTGCCTTATAATAAAGTAACGATATCAAAGGCTCGTTCTCGTTGGGGAAGTTGCTCTTCCAAACGGGATATAAGTCTGTCGTTTTACCTGATGCTTTTGCCGGCACATTTAATGGATTATGTGATTCTGCATGAGCTGGCACATACCCGCGAAATGAATCATGGTCCTAAGTTTTGGGAGTTGTTGAATCAGTTGACGGATGGCAAGGCTTTAGCATTGCGTAAAGAACTACGCATGCATCGTCCTGTATTTTAAGAATGGAGCAAATATGATTGACAGGGAACTGTCGTCATAAAAAAATCTGCTGTTGACGATGATAACGGATAAGAAAAGTCAGTATATTCGCTGCCGATAAAGGAAAGATGCCAGAGTGACCGAATGGGCCGGACTCGAAATCCGGTGAACGGCTTGTCCGTTCCGTGGGTTTGAATCCCACTCTTTCCGCTTTTAAATTCGAAATATATTACCCATTCATTTTTGTTCGTGAACTAAGTTGGCATCAAAAATAATACTTTGATGGCTGAAATAATTGACTCTATTTGCGCATAACAGCATTAATAGGGGAAAGGCCTTTTAAAGCAAAGAGGTTGCTTCATCCTTTAGCCGAATGAAAGCAAGCCTCTTTGTTTCCTAAAAAACACGAGTATCAACTATTCTGTCCTTAAGTTGCTGATCGGGTTGCTATGTGCTGCTTTAAGTATCATACTACAACTGATTGCAAATATGATTATCAGTACAGCGAGTACGCATCCTCCAAACAGATACCATGTAAGAGAAATTTTAGTTGCAAACAACTCCAGTAATCGGGTACTGATAATTATTGCGAATATGCTTCCGGTTAGAACAGCAGGAATAGCTATTTTCAGGATATCTTTCAGGAAGATGAGTTGTACATCCTTTACTTGTGCTCCGTGAATGATACGGATAGCTATTTCCGAGCGTCGGCGGTTTACTTCATCACGGATATAGGCTATCAGTCCGATAAGTGCAATTACCAGAATACATAGTCCGACAAAGAGTATACTGTTTCTCACGTGTAACAGCATGTTGTATTGATTAGTCATTTCCAGGTCGAGGCTATATACGTGTTTCTCCTGGCTGGGCATGGTACGGCTGACTATGTCTTGTACCTCCTTGATTTGTGCTGGACCCATTTCTTTCAAACGAATGTAAAGAAGATGGTTGGGATGTCTGTTATAGAACATCACTGTCGGACGCTCGTCGAAATCTTCCGCAACTTGAGAACCTAGATGAATTTCTTCGTAGATACCACAGATAGTGTACGGGCCTTGATGACTTGTGATAAAAACTTGTTTACCAACAGAAGAGCCCGTCCACCCGGCAAGTTTTTCCATTCGTTTGATAAAGTTACGGCTTACCATTACTTCCTGGCTGGCACTATCTCCCAGTTCAGTAGTAAAAGTACTTCCTTCTAGTACAGGAATACTGAAAACCTTATGATAGTCGGAACCTACGTCGTACATGTCGGCTATGTTCATATACTCTTTACCGCTTTGTGGGTCGTATACATTGTTTCCGCTGCATTTCATAAACATTTCCTGATATCCCCAGGTTACTCCGCTTACGTTGGGAAGTCTTTTTAACTCCTGTATGCAACGTTCACGTTCTACTGTTTGGGTTCCGGGCAGAGAAACGTAGAACACATTTTTGTATTCGAAGCCAGTGCGGTAGTTTGTCAATGCCTGATACTGGAGGCCGATAACGGTAAGCAGACAGACAAAGAAGGTTGTCAGCATGAACTGTACGAATAAAAGTCCTAATTTCCACTGTCGTTTGTTTTCTGTGTATCGGCGGTAAGCGTAGGTGACAGGTATACGTGTATATATGTAGCCGGGCATTACACCGCAAATTATAGCAATGGCAATAACAACTATTAAACACAGAACTAAAGCTGTGGGAGAAAATAAGGCTTGCAAACTGTGCCCCATTTGTTCCTGTAAAAAATCTTGCAGCCCGAAGATGATGAGTATGGCAAGTATCAGAGCGATGAAGCAGTGTAATACCGATTCTGCCAGTATCATGCGATAAATATCCTTACTTTCTGCTCCGTAACAGCGGTAAGTAGCAATGCTTTTAGCTCGTTTGACTACCGATGAAACAACCAGCAGGATATAATTCAGGACTGCTACTGCCAGCATAATAAAGGCAAAGGCCAGAAAAACGATATTCATGATGCGATTGTATTCCGAAGACAGGAAGATCGTGTTTACAGGTTTCAGGTTCAGGTAAAACTGGCTGCCCGAGCGTTCTAGTTCTTCCATTGGAGCATTGGTATACAGCATATGCTTGATGTTGGGCTCCAATGTTTTCGGATCAGTACCCGGGTGTAGGCGGACATAGCCCGAATAACGGTCATTTCCCAGCCAGTTATCTCTTCCGTCTCCCATAATTTGCCCGATAGTAGGAAGAGCTACGGCAATGTCTATTTTCGGCAGATGAGTGTTTTCCGGGAAATCCTCAAAGACTCCTGCTACCGTAATATGAAAGTTTGGGAAAACTTTCCATGTCAGCTGTTTGCCTAAAATATCATTACCCAGTACTTTCAGCAGTTTGGCTGAGATATAAGCATTGTTGGCTTTTTCCAGTCCGGTGTGTGGCTCTTCTCCCATTAAGATTTTTCGTGGAAAGACATCAAAGAATGAACTGTCACACAAATAAGCATTTCCTTTTATGATGCGTTGATCCTCAGTTGTTAACAACAGATCTTCATTCAGTATAGTAAAACGGGTTGCGGCTTCTACTTCTGGACAATATCGTTTGATACCCGGAGCAATGGCTCCCGATACACTGCTGTGGTTTAACCAATCACTACCTTGCTGCTTGTAATTTTCCTGTATGATATAAGTGTCTTCCAGATGGGGAATAAAGTTATCATACGACCGTTCGAAAATTACTTCGGCAAGCATTACCAGTCCGATAGCCATTCCTACACCCAGACAGAGAATTTTTATCAAGTTTCCTTCTCCTTTTCGAAAAAGATTCTGTAAAGCTCTTTTCATTGTTTGGCATGGATTGAAAGAAAGTAAGAAGGCACATCCGGACACACTTTCGGTGTACCTTCTTTTCATTGTATAAACTTAAGAGAGATTACATTTCACTGATGGATGATACGATCTGTCCATCGAACAGGTTGATGACACGGCTGGCAAATCCTGCATCACGCTGGCTATGGGTTACCATGACGATGGTAGTACCTTCTTTATTCAGTTCGGTAAGCAGCTCCATCACCTCCAGTCCGTTTTTAGAATCCAGGTTACCAGTCGGCTCGTCGGCAAGGATAATTTTCGGATTTGAAACTACGGCACGGGCGATAGCCACACGCTGTTGCTGACCACCGGATAGCTGTTGTGGATAATGTTTGGCACGATGACTGATATTCATGCGCGATAAAATTTCAGTTACTCGTTTCTTGCGCTCTTCCGCAGGAATATTCAGGTAAGTAAGAGGTAGCTCAACGTTTTCGAATACATTCAGTTCGTCTATCAGGTTGAAGCTTTGGAATACAAAACCAATACTTCCTTTACGTACATTGGTACGATCTTTTTCTTTCAGATGCCCTACCTCTTTATTGTCCAGATAATAGTTGCCCGAAGTCGGATTGTCCAGTAAGCCTAGGATGTTCAGTAAGGTTGATTTTCCGCATCCGGATGGTCCCATGATGGCGACGAATTCTTTTTCATTAACTTCCAGATTTACATTGTTTAAGGCAATTGTTTCTACTTCTGTAGTGCGGAATGTCTTGCAAAGGTTTTCAATTTTGATCATAGTGGTAAGTATTAAATTATTATTATATTATTCTATTTTTAAGTTCTCTGTTGGGTTGCTTGTTGCAGCACGGTAATTCTGTATAGTTACAATCGTAAGTGTAAGTATTATTATAATGGCAAAAGCTATCAGAAAAACCCACGATGACAGGTTGATTCGGATAATAAAGTTTTGTAGCCATTTGTCCATGAAGAACCAGGCAAAGGGACTGGCGATGATTGAACAGATTGTTATGATGCGCAGGTAAGTACGGTTAAAGTTCCATAGAATATCAGAAGTTTTTGCTCCGTATACTTTGCGTATGCCGATTTCCTTACGCCGGTATGCTGTTTCGAAAATGGTCAGACCAAATACTCCTACCAATGAGATAATGATAGCCAGCAAACTGAAGAGGGTAACCATATACTGTTGATTGGTTTCTTTTTCATACAGTTGTTGGTAGTAGGTATTGAAGAAATTGATTTCTACCGGATATCCGGGGAAGATTTTCTCAGCGGTTTCGTGAATATGACGGAGGGCAGTAGAAACATCACTTCCTGCCTTGATACGGATATAGGCATAAGGCAGCTTGGTGAGTTGGGATTCTACTGTGAATAAAAATGGGCTATAGGCAAATGCATTGACCCGGCTTGAAGTAAAGATTACATCATCGATATATCCCACGATATAGTTACTCTTTGAGTGGTTTCCTCTAAAAGGAGTATCAGTCGGGATATGTTGTTCATCTTTGATGCGTTTAGTACCTAGGCAATAAGTGTATTTGTTGCTGGATATTGTATCCGAAGCTAGAAAGAAACGTCCTTCTAATAACTTAAATCCCATAACTTCACCAAAATCGGGTGAAACACGAATTTCATAATGATAAAACTCTTCTCCTTCATATTTTGATCCGGTCATACTATACACATCGCTAGCGCCTAGTTTGGTAGAAACATATGCAGTACCTTTAAATTCCGGGAATTTCTCAAGTTCATGTTTGAAAGTGGTGAATTGTGATAGTTCTTGACCTTTGTGGGGAAGTCCGGCTATCACAATTTCGTCACGTGCAAATCCGGTATCTTGAATTTTCATGTATTGGTTTTGTTGCCAAATGAATGTGGCGCATACTAATAGAGCAAATGATATGATATATTGGAAGCTCGTAAGCAAGGTGCGGAATAATCTGCCTTTGGCCGAGAGAGCATAATTACCTTTCAGCATCAGAGCCGGAGGAAATGAAGTCATATACCATGCAGGGTATAGACCTGCTATTATACCGGTAAGCAAAGCAATGCCTCCTGATATCAGAATTACAGGTAGATAAGTAAAAAAGGAAGGCGTAAATCCTATCAGACTGAGTAGTTTCATGTGCGTTAGAATCCACACGATAAATAGTGAAAGTAACCATCCGATAAGGACGATGGCGATAGTTTCTGATATTAGTCCTATGCGGAGTTGGTTGACAGGGCTGCCCAATACTTTTTGAGTATTGATACTGCGAATACGCATCGGAGTGAGTGCGGTGCTGAAATTAATCAGGTTGATGGCAGCAATGCTGATAGTAAGAATGGCGATGGTAATCAGCAACCAGGTATGTTGGCGATCACCGACTTTATAGAAAATCCAGGGATTTGCTTCATAATAAACGTTGCGGATTGGCATTGCACAGACTTCTCGATCTGATTCAGAATAGATGGTCATGTTTTCTGCCAGATGACTGCTTTTAAGCTGTTTGTTTAAAGTTTGGATATTGATACCGGGTTTCATGCGGATGATAGCATAGTAACTCTGAGTTCCCCAACGGTCTTTATCCTTTTGTTTATCGATATCACGGTAGATAACATTTTTAAACTGACTGTTTTCAGGAAAGTCTTCGTATACTCCAGTGATGAGCAGTTTCTTGTTTTCTGGCATATAGAGATAACTTCCTACGGCATTTCCTTTCGGGAAAAGCTTTCGGGCCTGGCTTTCAGATATAATAGCTCCTCCAGGCTGGCGTAATCCTTCATCATTTCCTGTTATGAATGCCATGCCGAGTGTTCGGGCAAAATCTGGGCTTACTACGGTAACAGGTTCGTAAATGTACTGGGGTTGCTTGGCATCGGTTGAGATAAGTTCTGCATAATTGGGAGAGCAATTAAAAAAAGCTCCACATTCGATTGCAGGTGTTTCTTCTATCACTCCTTCTACAAAAGGTCGGGGCAATACAATCAGTTCATTGGGGTGATGGTCTACACTGAGATTCAGTACAGCAATACGGTCGGAATCCGGATAACAAGTATCAAAGTTGTATTCGTAACTTACCTTCATCATGATCAGAATGAAGGCAGCAAAAGCTGTTGATAATCCCAACAGATTGAGTACGGAAGCTGTCCGAAAACGTTTGAGCGTGTAAAATAAGTTGCGTAATATTGTTTTCATAATGTTGCAATGTTATTCTGTTTTTAAGTTTTTTATCGGGCTCTCATGGGTTGCATTTCGGCTGATCAGATAGACTGAACCAAGTAATATGGTAAGTCATGATGATAAAACTTAGGATTCTGCTTAAACACGGCGTGTTACTTTAATGATAGAGTGTTTAATTGACTTTCAGAATATCTATAGATATCACTGGAATAACTCTTATAGTTTTGATAGCTATGAGCTGAATGTAAATTTCATCAGACGTTTCACATTTCTCGTTCCTATTTAAAAAAGTAAAATATGTTTTCAATTCTTTCATAAGCCTATTGGGTGTTTGGCTTTTGTAATACAAACAGCGTGCCATTATATTAACTTACTGTTAATCAGTATGATATCTTTATGCTAGTTTTAAATGACTGTCTAATAATTTGACACAGGGTGTATGATTTTTAGACACTGTTATAAAAAATATCTTCTCCCTTCTAAGTTTTCAAGAGAACCTCATCATGTTTATTTATAGAGTTCCGGTTTAGAGTGACGAGATTCTTAAATACATACTTGTTTTTTTGCATATTCATCGGACATGAATGGTATATTTTACTTGAAGAAACAGTGCCGCTTTGTGTATTTTCGTCATTGCTGATAATCAGTCTGTTCATTATGCTGAAAAAAATATGCTGTAATTTTTAAAAAAGAAGGTGTATTTTAGGTAAAAACATGCTGTTGTTTTGATGAAGAGAAGGCGTTGTTCTGGCGCCGTGCCGCTTTTTGCAGATAATGCGGTGTATTTTCCCTCGCGCACATGCGCCCGCCCGCGCAATAAATATTATTGTGCATATTTTCTTCCTTCTTCTGTGTATGCTGAAAAAATATGCCGCGTAACATACCTGTTTCCCAGCGTTTTACGAAAAAACTTTCAGGAAAAGTCAAAAAAAAGTCGTGTAAAAGTTGGAGTTTGAAAAAAAGTGCGTAATTTTGCACCCGCTTTCGAGAGAGAAACGCAGTAAAGCATTGACAGAGTGAACGTGAGGTTTCCGGTTTTTCGGGTGTTGCCTTGTATCTTACCTTAGCCGTGCTAAGGGAGCGAGAAGGGCTTCCGGTTCCGGTTTCTGACCGCTGAAAAATTTTTTCGAAAAAAAACTTCGAAAAAATTTGGTGGTTAAGAAAAAACCTCTTACCTTTGCAAACGCTTTCGCTAACAAACGGAAGCTTGAAAATAAAGAAATAGTTCTTTGAAAGACTTTAGATAAACAAACGAAATGTAGTACAAGCAGTAGTCATGTGATATATATAATGTGTATCCGTGATGAAGTGATAAAACCGTCAATCTGATTAAATAATCAAGAAACATTCGGTCACCTGAACAGAGACAAAAAGTACTCGCAAGAGTAAAAAGATATTTTACAATGAAGAGTTTGATCCTGGCTCAGGATGAACGCTAGCTACAGGCTTAACACATGCAAGTCGAGGGGCAGCATGAACTTAGCTTGCTAAGTTTGATGGCGACCGGCGCACGGGTGAGTAACACGTATCCAACCTTCCGTTTACTCAGGGATAGCCTTTCGAAAGAAAGATTAATACCTGATAGTATGGTGAGATTGCATGATAGCACCATTAAAGATTTATTGGTAAACGATGGGGATGCGTTCCATTAGGTAGTAGGCGGGGTAACGGCCCACCTAGCCGACGATGGATAGGGGTTCTGAGAGGAAGGTCCCCCACATTGGAACTGAGACACGGTCCAAACTCCTACGGGAGGCAGCAGTGAGGAATATTGGTCAATGGGCGAGAGCCTGAACCAGCCAAGTAGCGTG